>JGI12210J13797_10181130_pt1 | contig 91987 bp, 69 predicted proteins | sample ElkSlonscriptome_3_FD_13797 | JGI IMG/M metagenome (IMG submission 13797) | reverse complement strand
GCGGAAGCGATCGCAGCCCTTAAGGTTATCAGAGCCTGAAATGCCTTGCCGGTCCTCAAAATATTGTGAGCTAAGTCAATACCGTCCTGCAGGCTCTCGCAGCCGTCGCCACTCCGCCATAGATAGAATCCGCTACTCCAGATTGTTGCGATGGCGAGGGGGCTGTCGCAACCCTGAAGGACGTCCTGCATATCAGACGCAAACGGTTCTGGCTCTGGCAGAGAGACTTCAGCACCAGACATCCCGTAGTCTTGGGGATGCAGAATTACACGCTCAAAGGACTGGTGGGGCTGCTGAACCCCAATGATGCAGGCCCGATTCCGAGGCAGATCGCAGCTTCCCTCCAAGCCTTTGATGGCCAAATAGTCTGAAACATGGCGCTGAGCGAAGGTCTCTTGGGCTCGCTGTTCCGTTGGCGGGTGAACAAAGCCAAACGCCACCCTGACAGCCCCTTGGTAAGGCGACCAAAGCAGCTCTAAGGTTGCGCTGGGGGGGCGTTTGCCAATCTGCTCTCGGTAGGTAACAAGCCCTTCAGCCAAGGGAAACTGCTGGGGAACATAGATAAACCCAATATGGGCAGACTTCAGCACCCGGTGAACCTGGCTCAGCTGCAGTCCGGTCCAGTCGACGCTGAGCAGTTGCCAGACGCCGCTTAGGGGAATCCCGTACTTTGTCGGCATTCTTGCTCCACCGTGCATCAGCGTTGGATGGCCCGCTGCCGCCAAGACTAAGCTCACCAGCGGGCTGACAGGGGCTGTGCGAGATCGCCCGTCATAGGGCGAATTGAGCACAAGCACAGGTTCTGCAGTATCTAATGGCTCTAGACTTGGACCCAAAGCCTGGTAGGCATCTAACATACCCGCTAGCTCCGTGCTCGTCGGGCGGCGAATCCGGTGAGCAATCATGAACGCCCCAATTTGAGCTGGGGTTGCCTCCTGTTTCAGCATCAGCTCCGTAGCCGTTTGGGCCTCTGGCCGGGTCAATACCTTGCCGGTATGGGTGCCACTCCCCACGTTTTTCAGTAGCTCACGGAATAGCTCACTCATTGGCTTTGTCCAGCATATTCACCGACAATCGCCCCCTGCGATAGGTGCTGAGCAACCAGCTGCCGGAAATATTGAATGGGGGGAATATTGAGGCGATCGCGGGTCGTAACAAACACAACTTCCCGCTGCAGGCAGGGCGTCACCGTTGGCCGCACCACAAGATCACTGTTGGGGTGTATGTCCTGCATAGCGGACTGAGGCAGGAGGGCAACGGTTTTGCCCTGGCGTACAACGCCACGGAACGCATCTAAGGTATTAAGCTCTAGGACTTGGTTGAGGGTAAGCTTTTGTCGGCGAAATTGCTCCTGGACGAGGCGCTGCATACCATAGCCATCTTTGAACACAACATGGGGATAGACCGCCAAATCGCTCCAAGAGATTTGCGACTGCTGGGCTAGAGGGTGGCTGGCGGCAAGCAGCACATGGATCGGCTCAGTGTACAGAGAATCGATGATGATTTCGGTACTCGCGGTCAACAGGGGATTATTCATGACAATGGCCACGTCAACCAAACCATCCCGCAGCACCTTCAAGGCCCGATCGCTACCCAAAGAGGTTACCCGAAGCTGGACATCGGGGTAGTCTTGGCAAAATATTTGCAGGATAGACGGCAGATAAAAGGCACATACTGAGTGGATTCCGGCCACGCAAAGCTCCGGTTGCTTCCCAGCCTTAAAATCCGCCAGCTCTTGAGAGGCTAACTCCCACTCCTGGCAAATCCGCCGGGCTCTGGGGAAAAACTGCTCTCCTGCTATTGTGAGCTTGACTTGGGCACCGCGATGAAACAGCGGCAGACCTAGCTCAGATTCAAGATTTTGAATCTGGCGGCTCACAGTAGATTGAGTCACGCTTCGCCGTTGGGCAGCGCGCTGAAAGCTTCCTGCTTCCGTAACCTCCAGGAACGCTTTCAGTTGCTCAAGCCGCATGTTGCCTCACCGATTGCGGTCTTGCCCTTAGATGCCACAGCCGCCAGCATAAAATCTCACACGAAACATACTTATGAGATATAGACATTAGGGTAAATTTGCCTCGCTCGTTGTAGCTAGGGCTACCGTAAATCGACAGTGATACTGATAGGAGTACGCGTGTTGATACGGGTACAAGTACAGATACAGACAGCCAGATTTAGCTTACTTTGTTGGGATGATGCCTGTTGACATTGGCCGACTGTTCCCAATCCTGCAAAGCCAAGCGCGCCGTTTGCTTCAGATCGTCTGTCGCCTGGGATGACGTCGCGATCGCCGCTAGCCGCTGAGGAGCATCGAGGGGGGACAGCTTTCGTAACGCTGCTGTGATGTGGAGGCGCGTCCCCACATCGGCACCTGCCAACATCTGAATCAAGATTTCGACGGCGCTACGGGGATCGCCGCCATGGCCTAATCGCCCTAGGCTAGTTGCGATCGCCCGTCGGATCGCGCTGTTGGCATTTGTCGTTCCTGTCAATAGCTGCTTGAGTAATGCTACAGAAGACGGGATCAGCTCAGCCGTTTCCATGCGGCCTAGTCCCACAGCAATATCGCTACAAAGGGTTTCGTCATCGCTAGATGCGGGATTGAGATCAGCCGCGTAGGCTGCCAAATGCGCTATGCCAGCGGCGGTTTCGGTCCTGGCAAGAGCTTGAATGAGATCACGCTGGAGAACCGGCGGCATGCTCTGAGACTGCAGGGCCTTATAGAGCAGATCTGCAGCATCGTCAGACGGAATGCGGCCCAGCGCCAGGATCGCAGCGCGCCGGACCCCTAAATTGAGATCCCAGAGCAACGCTCCCATCTTGGCGACGGTGACCGGCATATGTTCGGGGCCGAGTCTGTGGTTACCCAAACTGCTTCCCAAACCAGCCACAGCGGCCTGCCGCACAGCTGGAGCGACGTCGTCCAGCGCATCAACCAGGATGGGACTAGCTTGGGGATGCTGCGCGTCCCCCAGGGTGGCGATCGCCAACGCTCGGATTTCAGGATCAGCGTCGCTAATTACACCAACAAGGGCATTGACAGCGTCTGAGTGGTGAATACGAGCGAGCACCTGCACAGCAGCAGGGCGGTTTTTTGGCTCGTCTAAGAGATGACAGACAGCCGGGATGGCTGCTGTCCCAATTTGGCTGAGCGCCATGACAATAGCAGAGACAACATCGTCAGCAGGCGATCGCCTCAACAGGGCTACTAAAGTCGCTATACTCTCCGGGCCGCCCAGATCGCCCAGGATGCGGACCAAAAACCACGCAAAACTGTCGTCTTCGGGGTCTCCTTGATCCAGCAAGCTGGCGATATCCTCAGCGTGAACTAACGCGGGAGTGGTTCTGGCAATCAGCTTGGCCATATCCCAGCGGATGTGAAAATCCCCCATCTCCAGCATTCGTAGCGCCAAAGTTCTCCATAGGTCTACTTCAGCAGGAACGAGCAGCGATCCGTTCTGCAGCGCTTGCTGCAGGTAATGGGCAGCGCGGGGCCAATCGCCATCAGAGGCAGCTTCGTCTGCCATGATAAGCAGTCCGGGCTTGGCATTCTGATAGATGTCCTCATCACTCATAACTCTTGGCTTGGCAGGTCAACCGGATACAGCTATTTTGTCGCAGATGGCCATGGAACTAGGGGGTCATGGGCCAGATGATTTGACAGTTCTACAGCCCCGTAGCGATTAAGATGGCTGGGGTCAGAGAAGTACTGGTGATAATCAGGGCGATCGAGCCACAAACGACTCAAATCTCGAAACACAAACTCCTCATGCTGAAGCGCTATGTCAATCATATATTGGCGAAAGGTCTGCTCATGGCCAGCGCGAAACGGATCGAGATACTCTTGGGTCAGTGGAGTATTGATAAACACGAGCGTCATGTCTTCAGTCTCTGCCAGTTCGATGACCTGACGCAGGGACTCCGTCTGGGCTCCCCTCATATCAAAGTTTAGATAGTCTTTGTCGTAGTTGCCGGGAACTTGAGCATACTGCTGATAATATGTCGCAGGATCAAAGCGAATGCTAATTGGCAGGAACCCGGCAGCATTGATCTGGGCTGGTGGCGAGGCTCCTGTAACAGATAACGCTGTGGATGTGTCAGATGCATCACCGGCTGTGGTAGTCACGTCGCCGGGTTGGATTGAGGGATCGGATGGTGAGGTCTGTCCCTGGCCCCTGAGCTGGGGTGACGCAACTTGAAAGCGTTGAGTGACCCAGGCTTTGATGCGATCGCGGTGGGGATGGGCGGTAGAGAAGCCCCCAAGGCGATCGCTCAACCATTTGTCGAGGGCTTGATAGCGCTCGAACAATCGTGGCGATCGGCCAGATTCCTGAGCGTCGTCAGGACTTGGCGATCGCGCATTGGTTTCAGCATCAGCGCTAGAATCGACGGCCAATGTTCCGTTTTCCAAAGCGCTGTAGCCGTCCGATGGCACCATCGCCTGGTAGGTTTCATCGGTTCGCCCTTGATTAAATGCCCGCGCCCCATCAGCCCAAATCACCAGCTTTGGCAACTGGTGAGGCTGCAAAATCCGCCGCAGGATCAGATCGACCACTTGGGCCGTTGCCCCATTGACGCCAAAATTGAAGACTGTAGCGTCAGGGTAGCCAAGGGCCGTTAGTTCGGCTTTGAGAACAGCAGGATCAAGGCCTCGCATAGCGCGCGAGCTGCCGATAAGAACCACATCTGGTGGCCCTACGGTCTGAAGGCGTTGATAATACAGCGCCAGCTTGAGATCGAGGTGGGAATTGTTGAACAGGGGAAAGGGGGACTGGTCAAGCAATGCTGCCGCCGCATCTTCCGTAAGCGGACCGCTGGCTAGACCGCTATCTTGGTCAGCGACAATCTGAGTCGCGACAGCTTGAGAGGGCGGCGCTGCAGCGGATACTCGGGAATCAACCCACCATCCCGTAGCCAGATCGGCCTGGGTCAGCAGCAGCAGTCCCACCGCACCCCAAACAACCGCCAGCTGCATGTCAAGGGATGTATTGCGATTGGGCTGCACCAAATCCCGAGCATTGACGCCCGGAACAAACAGCTGCGATCGCAATAGGGCCTGCCGCAGACGCTGATTGACCGCTTTCGAGGCCCCTTCCCAGGCAGTCCGCAGCGGCTGCCGACCAGGCGTTGCGCCAGATAGGCTAGGCTCAGCTGTTTCAGCGTCAGGGGACATCAGCTCTGCCACATAGGCATCGGTAGCCGCAAAGGTCGGAGACGGCTCAGGCACAAAGCGCTGCTTATCAAAATTCGTTCCTGTGCGCCAGCGGGGACGACGCTGCCCTGCCCGCCGCCCATAAACGCGCACCCCATGGACCGAAGGCGTTGCAATCTGTTCCACCAGATCTTGCACAGATCCAGCAACAGACGCCTCCTCTGGGCACAGGGGACCGTCACACATGACATGCATCAGATGGTCTTTCATCAACACCTGAACCCGAATCCCACCAGTAGCTAGCCGCTGGTCTAGATCGGGGTTCAGCATTCGGCTTAGCAAGAACTGTATCGCAGCAAGCTGCCCCCTACGGGCGAGGCTCCAGGGGCTTTCTGGCGGTTCAGCAGCCTGCTTAAGGGGGTCAGCAATCGGCCGCTGCTGCATGAATGATGTGCCAGCCTCCGCCAGCTGGAGGGCGTGAATACCTTGGGGAGACAGGGTTTGGAGATAACCACTCAGAGTAGTCAGCACTTGCTCAAAGTGTGATGAGCGTTCGGCATCAGTTTGCCGAGTCATGGGCTCGGGTGCGGCGCTATAGCGAAGCTGCAGAGTCGCGCCCATCATCTTACCGTCAGTAACCATCCCGCCTAGGCCTTCAGACTTGAGCTGGATATTGAGCAATCGACCGACCGCCTCAACATCTCCCCAGTGAGCCCAGCCTTCGAGGATGTCATACGCCGGCGTCAAGTCAATTTTTAGAACCCAGTCAACCCGATCCTCTCCCCTCACTTTGACCAACACAACAGCATCCCGAACCTCTGGCAGGGAGACCTGCCGAATCGCGGCGGCTATGGGCTCTGCGATCAGGTTTGGAGCCGGACTATAGGACGCTTGGCAGGCGACCCACAGCCGCATCCCAGATGACCCACCAGATGACCCATAGGGCTTGATTCGTGCCGTGACAGCTATTCCAAGGGGGCTAAGAATTTTAGAGAGGCGCTGGGCGACAGCTGTCGTGGGGCTCTGTTTCGCTGGGCGTTGAGCCCTGGTGCTGCGATCGGGAGTACCGGCAGCAGGCCGCGAAAACTCTCTGTGCGATGATTCAGGCGCAATCATGCCCGCGTAGGGTTCTGTTGCAGAGTCTAGGGCGATCGCTGCGCTCCAGGCCGGTTGGTATTGGCCAACTTCGCGGCCATAGCACCATATTTGATAGATTGGCGGCTGGCCAGGAGTGACAATATTGTTGACGTTTTGTCGGCTCAGCAGCGCGCGGGTCTGCGCTGTCACCCGATCTTGTTTGGGGCAGACTGGTGCTTCACACAGGATGTGAAGGCTATTGCCTCGCCGTCGCCATTTTATGGCCGTACCGAGGCGTTTTGCTAGGCTGGCAATCCACTGCTCCATTCCTTCGCCTGGCTCAGCGATCGCGTTACTCAGTTGGGTCATGGTCAGTGATTCAATCCTGACAAATAGTTATTCAATATCAACGGCGTATCAACGGCGTATCAATGGCGTCACTCTGGTCTGTGGCGATAGTAACACGGAGCCACATCATCGCTGCCAATGGGGTGGCAGCTGAGCTGAAGTCGGCCTCGGCTACTATGATAGCGACCTACTGAAGGGCCTCAGATCTAGGGGGCGCTGGCGGCAGAAGCTGCTCGAAGTAAGTGGTAGAGAAAAATGCCCAAACAATGGCAACAGCAAAAGCTAGAGCCCCCAAAGCAGTCAAGATAGCGATAACTTGCTCACCCTGAGACTTGATGTTCGTGCGTTTCAGGTACGACTCTGAAGCATGGCGATTGGGCATCCTTCTGCGCTTTCCGCCTCTGCGGTCCTGCGCGGTGGGACGATACCGTGAGGACGATGGCGCCACGGCTGTCGGGCGAGGCGTTAGAACAGTCTGAGCCTTGGCCGCTCTGCTGCGGGTTTTGTCTGGCGCTCCGGCAGCTACAGTCGACTGAGTCAGGTTGGCGCTACGCAGGGCCTGCATCACCTGCTGTACCGCAGCGGGACGATGGCCGCTCCGGCTCCATTGCAGCAGATCAGCGCTGGAAATCGCCGCCAAATTAGCTATCCGCATACCGTCAATGCGCTGCAAAATACTCTGATCGCTGGTGACTAGTACAACGAGGCTTTGGCTGTGGGCTTGGGCCATCCCATAGGCAGAGCGGGCAACTGCCAAGGTCACTCTGACACGACGCGTCAGAGCGCGCCCTGATGATGATTTTAGGAGAGGATGGTGGCCGGACACCTCCGTAATCTGCCAGTCACTATTGCTGTAAAAGCGGTTGAACTCTCGTGAGACTCTCTCCAAATCGGAGTCTGGGGAGCGGTCATACAAAAACCGCATCTCTTCAAACACCATTTGGGGAATAAAGCAGGTTCCAGCGCGAGAGAAGCCAATCCAGTCGCGGATCTCTGTTTTAGTCAGAGTATTAACGTCGAGAATGAGCAGAATAGGGGGGGTAGACACGAGATTAACCTCCGATACCGAGCTTCCCTGCCAAGCTAGGAGTCAGCGGCAGTAGGATAGCAGCAGTAAAGAACAGTATGAACAATCCAAGTGCGGCCCTGATATCGTTTGGCTCTGTTAATTCTTCGAGGCTGGGACGCTCCAGATCTCGTTGGAGAAACAGAATCACAATGGCCCAGTACAGTGCCAGCGGATTCGCTAAAGTGGCGATCGCCAGCACAACCAAGGTTGCGATGGTGGTGATGCGAGCAATTTTGCGGCCATAGATGGCCTGAACAATGCGGCCACCGTCCAGCTGACCCGCGGGCATGACGTTGATGGCCGTGATCACAAGCCCGAGCCAGCCAATGATGGCTAGGGGGTGGACATCCACCAGGGGATTCTGGAGCGCAGACCCCATAAATACGCGGGCTAAAGCCCCGACCAGCACAGATCCCTGGAAAAACTGAGATGGAACCTGGAAGGCGCTGCCCTGATGGGAGAGAGAAAGGCCAGCAATGAGAAACCCAAGAGAAGCAATGCCGCCCGCCGCTGGCCCGGCAAAAGCAATATCAAACAGAACGCTGCGGTTGGGCAAAACAGACTCAAATCGAGTCAGCGCACCAAATGACCCAATTTGCCAGGCCGGAATCAGAAAAGGCGGGCTCAATCGAACGTCATGCCGTCGCGCCCAAATCCGATGGCCTGCTTCGTGGGCGAACAGGATGGCAATAATCACAATCGCAATCGGCCAGCTTTCGGAAAATCGCCCTGGAGTATTGAAAAAGTCAAATCCCTGCAAAATTCCAGCTGTTTCCAAGCTCGTCGCTATTGTTGCGGCTAGCAGTATCAACGCAAACCCCCACTGTAGCTTGGATGACTGCTGTGGATCGCTGCTGCGCGGCAGGACAATAACCACGGGTTTATCCTCGGGGCCTGTCAGCAAAAACAGCCTATAGCGATCGCCAACGCGCTCTGAGAGTCTCTTTGAAAGGGCTTTGTGCGTTTCTGCAGCATTACTCCCTCGAAGGTTGCCCCTAAAGATAGCACCACCTTGATAGGGAATATTTTCTGTCGCAAAGAAGGTGTCAATGCCGAAAATAGGCTGGATCTCGGCGAGATCTTCCTCTGGCATGGGGGGGATAGCGGGCTGCTCTGGCTTCGCGGCGGGCTTGCCCCCACTCTGTTGGGTTCCATCCTGCCTTCTATCGTCTCGTTGCTCATCGCTGATGGGCATTTCAGATGACGTAAGCTGAGTTTGGCCATCGCTGCTGTCGCTAGCGGGGGCAGCAGGCATCTGAGATTCTGTCTGAGCCATTGATGGGGGTAGCGGAAGCTGGCCAGGCGATCGCTCAGCCACCAAGCGGAGACGACGCCCCAGAAAAATGTACAGCCCAATCGACGTCACGATCAGCAGCAGAATGATCGCCAGATTGGGGAACATTCCTAGAAACGGTAAGGCCAAGAGCACAATCCAAGGCAGCAATAAGACGACAGACTGCAGCCAAGCCAATATGCTCTCTGGCCTGTAGGGTCTAGCGCGATAAAGTCCCCAACCCAAGGTGAGCAGTGCTGTCAGTAGAAGTAAGGCGGCAAACATAAGTTTTTGCTTGAGCTAGACGCTCTGTCGGGGCATGATTGGGGCATGATCCCGTAATACAACGGATGCCAAAGAGTCGGCTTTAGCATTCTAGATCAGGTTCTCCCAATGCCCAATAGCTATTGGAGCATGATTCAGTACTCAATAATGCCTAAAGTCCTGGTTTAGCTGTAATCGAAAGTAAGTCTGTTGGCCGTCAAACCAAATCGGGCTAGAGCGTTGAGAGAATAGGCTGCTATGCTCCGATTTTCCCGCTACATGATGATTCTATTGTATAAAGGGAGTCTGGACAGCCAGCGTTAGTGATGCAACGAATGTAAGGGGCTTGGCATGAAGCTAATTTTTATTGGACCACCCGGCAGCGGGAAAGGGACACAGGCCAAGCGCCTAGAGCGAAATCGTCAGCTCATTCAGCTGTCTACTGGTGATATGTTGCGAGCAATCGTTGGCTCGGGATCTGCCTTGGGGCAGCAGGTGAAAACAATCATGGAATCGGGTGAGCTCGTGTCGGATGACATTATCGTCGCCATGATCGAAGAGCGGATCGCCCAGCCGGACTGCGAGACCTCTGGATTTATCCTTGATGGATTTCCGCGAACGGTGGCACAGGCTGCTGCCTTAGATGAGATGCTGTCCCAGCGTGATGCCAAAATTGACGGTGTCATTGAGTTTGCGGTCAATAACGAGATTTTAGTCAAGCGTATCTCTGGGCGGTTTACCTGCGGAGACTGTGGCGAGGGATATCACGACGAGTTCAAGCAGCCTAAGCAGGCAGGAGTCTGCGACGTTTGTGGGTCTAGTAACTTTAAGCGCAGAGCCGACGACAACTCTGAAACCGTAGGCACCCGGCTGCGAGCCTACCAGGAGCAAACGGCCCCGTTGCTGCCTTACTACCAAACCAAAGGCAATCTGCATCGCATTGATGCTACGGCCAACATTGATGCAGTGACGACTCGGCTTGACCAGGTATTGAACAGCATCACGGCATAGCCCTGGTCAAGGGGCTGCTTTTACCCCAGGGCTCGTGCTTCACCGCAGCCTCTAGCGCCGCCGCAACCAAAGTGCGATCGCCCCACCAAAGCCAATCAGCGGCAGAATGACCACCGCGCTAAGTGCTGTTACAATCCAGCGCTGTGGCGTCAAGACAATGCGGCGGTTGGCGGCTTCTTTCGGGCGAACCGTCAGCCCACCGTCGGGCTGCTGAGCGAGCCAACCCACTGTGTTAAGCAGCAGGTCACCATTGAGCTGCTGATTGACCAGTCCGTTGATGGCAAAGCTAGAGTTGCCAATGGCCACTAGACGCGACTGCGGCTCGGGTTCGCCATCGGGTTCGCCATCCTCAGAGGGTTCAAGGTCATCCGGAGGACTGTCCTCCGATAGCGTCTCAGCCGCTGCCGAGGTAGGTCTCGCCTCGCGGCTCAGAGCGACACCCAACACAAGAGGCCCTTGCCAATCATCATCAGGATTGACTTCTAATTCACCGCTTTCAGGGATTTCGACGGCTTGAGCATCGGCTCCCGTGATCAGCAGCGGTGCCGTTTCCGTGCGGTCTACATCGCCCAGAAGCTCCACCGGCTGTGACTCAACAAAGAAGGTAAATCCCCCGCTGAGGCTGTCGGTGATGGGATGCTCGCCATACTCTTGTACCAGCGCTGTGGTGACGCCGAGGTTGGCGGCTTGAGCGGTGGGGTCTAGAATCAGGCGGTTGCTAAACCCTAAGTTCCAATCGTCTAGCAGCGGCGTCAGGCCAGCATCGGCATCAGGATCCACTAGCAGCAGCAGCCCGCCTCCCGCCTGCAAAAACCTATCAAGGGCAGTGACCTCTCCCTCCAGCAGCGGGCGGGTCGGCCCCGCCAAAATCACGACGCTGGCATCGTCAGGAATCCTAAAGTCGGTCTGGGCCAGGTTCAGCGGTTCAACCTGGTAGACCTCAGCTTCCAATATTGATTCTGCTTGACCAAAGCCCCCCTGCCCCGGCTCTAGAGGCCGCTCCCCGTGACCCTGAAGCATGTAAACCACAGGTTGGCGATCGCTTAATAGCGTGACAATACCGCTAGTCAGAGTCCCCTCTGACAGAGGCTGCTGTGGCCCAATGGTTTCGATCAAGCGCTGCTGCTCCCCGGCCTGCAAATATACCTCCCCAAAGGTCTGCACATCGAACTGGCGCGCAACGCTCGGAGACTCCTGAGGATCGATAATTTCATAGCTAAACTGATCGCTCTGGCGCTGGTAGTTCTTCAGCAGATCTTCATTAGCGCTATTGCCATCGCTGCTGTCCCAAAATATCCAGGCTTTGACGGGCTGATCTAAATCAGACAAGGTCTGCTGGGTTTGAGGTGATAGGGTAAACAGCTGATTTTTTGTCAAGTCAATGCGCTGGTCGTAGCGCACCGCCAAAGCGTTGACAATGCCCAGGATGATCACGATGGCTACCGTGGCCAGCAGCGCGTTGGTGCCTGCTTGAGTGGAGCGCTGCCCCAAAAAGGCGGGAAGTGCGTTGCTTTCGGAGAGCAGCCATAGCACCAAAATCAGCCCCCCACCGAAAGCCAAGGTCAGGGGCAATGGCCCCCAGGCTCCTGAGACCACACCGGCCGCCACCCCCATGATAATGAAGATGGGGCCGAGCCAAAACAGATAGCGCAGTCGCTGTATTGATGTCGTTTGTGTCATAACCGTTCATGAGCGCTAGTTGCCAGCGCTGATTACGAGCGCTGGTAGCGGAACACTTCAATTGACTGAGCAGTGAGAAACAAGCCTAGGAAGCTGTAGCTGAGCAGTAGCACGACGCTGCTGATCTCAAAGACACCCTGGGCTAGATTACCGTAATGCTCTAGCAAGGACAGATGGCTTAAAACATCCCCGGCAGGGCCAGTAACGCTTTGGGTCAGCCAGTTGATGATTAGCAGGAGGGCCATGAGGGCAAAAGTCAAAATTGCGGCCACAATCGTGCTGCTGGTCAGAGTGGAGATGAACATGCCCAAAGATAGAATCGCCGCCGCCATCAGCAGAAACCCAAAATGGCCCAGGGCCACGAGCCGCCACGAGAGCGGCGGATCTGCTGTGCTGAGGGCGATCGCCTCATAGACTAGCAGCGGCAGCACCACGGTCAACACAAACGTCAGCACCCCCAGCAATTTGCCCAAAGCCACCGACCAGTTGGTAAGCGGCGATGTGGCCAGCAGCTCTAATGTGCCGAGCTTACGCTCCTCCGTATAGAGCCCCATAGACAGCATAGGCAGTAGAAAGAGAGCCAGCACGGCCAGCCAACCCAGAAATCCCACAAGCACGTCATAGGGCACATCAACCGGCTGTCCTACCCCCACTCGATCATTGATAGCGGCGACGGCCTGTACGTCCTGCAAGATACGGAGAAACAAAACACCGCTGAGTAGCCAGAAGATACCTGCAACGACATAGGCAAATGGCGAGGCAAAGTAGCTTTGTAGCTCCTTTCGGTAGATCGCGATGACGTTGCTGACGATGGTTCTCATGATTCCCTACTCATTGTTGCTGGTCCAATTCAGGCGTCTTGACCCTGTCAGTATCCGGGGATGCACCGTTGGATTCTGATGTAGTCAACTGCAGAAACACATCTTCCAAACTCACCTGAATGCGGCGTAGCTCATGCAGCCGTAGCCCCGCTCCTAGAATCACTTGGGCTAGATCAGGGCCAGCAGCCTCTCCTCCCGACAGGTTAACTAGCAGGCGATGAATCCCGTGGGACGCCCCGGCATGGGACGCGCCAGGAAGCACCTCTATCCCCTGAACAGTGCGGAACTGAAGCAAGTGAGCGCGCGCTACGTCTAAAGGGCCTTCTACGGCAATCTCATATCCGCTGCCGCCTTGAAGCTGCCCCACTAGCTGATCTGGCGTATTAGTCGCCACGATGCGACCTTGATTAATGATGGTAACGCGATCGCAGGTCATGCTCACCTCAGGCAGAATATGGGTAGAGAGAATGATGGTATGGTCCCCTGCCAAGGATTTAATCAAATTGCGTACATCAATGATCTGACGTGGGTCAAGACCTACCGTGGGTTCATCCAGGATGATGACGGGCGGGTCATGGACAATGGCTTGGGCAATGCCTACCCGCTGACGAAACCCTTTGGAGAGCTTGCGAATCAGACTATGTCGCTTTTCAGCCAGGTTACATCGCTGAATCGCAGACTGGACGCGATCGCTGCGCTCCCCGGCGGTCACCCCTTTGATTCGGGCCACAAAATGGAGAAATCCCTCCACGCTCATGTCGGGATAGAGGGGGGGCGTTTCCGGCAAATAGCCGATCTGACGCCGCGCCGCCATGGAGTCCTTGTGGACGTCGAAGCCATTGACCACCGCCGTACCATCGGTGGCCGGGAGATATCCCGTCAAAATGCGCATGGTTGTCGTCTTGCCAGCGCCGTTGGGGCCAAGGAATCCCAGAATCTCCCCAGGCTCTACTGAGAAGCTCACATCTTGGATCACCGGCAGACTGCCATAGCGTTTGTTGAGGTGCTCAACCGTAATCACAGCGCTACAACACTCCCTTCGAGCTCGGAATAGCGTTTGCCCGGCGTGGGTCCACCTCTGCCGCCATGCGCAATGATCGGGCAAATGCCTTGAACGACGCCTCAATGATGTGGTGAGAGTTAATGCCGTCTAGCTGCCGCAGATGGAGAGTAAGCTGAGCATGGTTGACAATGGCGACAAAAAACTCTCGCACCAGCTGGGTGTCGTAGGTGCCTACCCGCTGGGTCGGAATAGACAGACCATAGCTGAGGTGGGGTCGCCCCGAGAAATCAAGGGAAACTTGAACCAGCGCCTCATCTAGCGGAGCAAAGAAATGGCCGAAGCGTACAATGCCTTTGCGATCGCCCAAGGCTTGGGCCAGCGCTTGCCCCAGGGTGATCCCCACATCTTCATTCGTATGGTGGTCATCAATATCGATATCCCCCGTTGCGGAAACATCTAGATCGAGCAAACCATGGGATGCAATCTGCTGCAGCATATGGTTGAGAAACGGAACGCCAGTATCCGCGACACAGCGCCCGGTTCCGTCTAGGTCAAGGCTCACCTGGACATCGGTCTCTTTGGTCTGGCGGTGTACCGTTGCGCGTCGGTGCGGCGATCGGCCATGGCCCTGAACCGCCGATGCGTGGCCGTTGACAGCTGGCGTCGATAGGTTCGGCGAATCCTGAGTTTGCATAACGATAAAAGACCCCATCCATCACAATTAGGTTGACAAGTATCCCCAGTTTAGTAACTGATACATTGGGCTAGGCCAATAGGCCCGTCGCTACATGCCCATAATCTCGTAGCCTGAGTCAACGTAAATAACCTGTCCAGTGATGCCACTGGATAAATCGCTCGACAGAAATGCTGCCGTGTTGCCTACCTCAACCTGGGTCACTGTGCGTTTTAGCGGAGCCACTTCTTCCACATGATGAATCATATCGAGAATGCCGCCGACCGCTGATGAGGCCAGAGTTCGAATTGGCCCCGCCGAAATGGCGTTGACCCGAATGTTCTGCGGCCCTAACTCTGAGGCGAGGTAGCGGACGTTCATCTCCAGGGCAGCTTTGGCTATGCCCATCACGTTGTAGTTGGGCACGACGCGGTTTCCGCCCAGATAGGTCAGCGTGACAATGCTGCCGCCATCGGTCATCAAAGTCTTGGCACCCTGGCTGAGCTTGACCAATGAGTAAGCGCTGATCTCCAGGGCCGTCTGATAGCCCCCGCGAGATGTATCGCTGAAGGCACCCGTGAGATCATCTCGGTTGGCAAAGGCAAGGCAGTGAATCAAGACGTCGAGCCGTCCCCACTTGTCTTTGATGGCAGCGAAGGTGGCTTCAACTTGATCCTCATCTTGGACATTACAGGGAAGAAATAAGCTGGGCTGCAGCGGGTCTACTAGGTCTTTAATCTTTTTCTCATTGCGTCCGCGATCGTCAGGCAAATAGGTGATTGCCAGCTCAGCACCTGCCTTGTGGAGCTGCTGGGCGATACCCCAGGCAATGGAGCGATTGTTTGCGATACCAGTGACCAGCGCCGTCTTTCCTGTCAAGTCCAACATCTTTAAGTTTTTCCGTATAACTGCTACGTCGCGAACCCTATCGAGAATACACGAACTTTATTACCCTTGACCTTTTTGTCGCTGCAGAGGCTTTGAAACCGTAGATACAGAGATAGCGAGTCGGCGCACCCCAAGACTCTGAAAGGCTGTCTGTAGGGTTAAAGCTTAGGGTTAAAGCTAAAGAGCCGTGGGATAAACCCAAAGGAATAAAGCCGGTGAATGCCGAATGTGACTATTGTTACGCCGATCTGTATCTTTCAATACAAAAAACTGTCCCTGGATTGAGTTTAAGTAATATTAAAGTCAAGTCTCTATCACATACTTAACAGTATTAGGTATCGTAGATCAATGCGGTACAGGCTGTTTTCTGTTGGTCAATGCGGCACATGTTGCTCCATATGGCTGTGGCTTGTGCTTCGATGGCGTCTGCTGACAGTCCTTGTCGAGACTTAGCTTCGATATCGTCCGCTGGAGAACAGCCCATGGTTGCTACACAAACTCAGCCCCTTGCAGAATTGTTTCGTCAGGTCGGCGGTGGCGCATTTCCCCCTGTGGTGGAAGCCTATGACCGCAGTAAGACTATTTTTTTTCCAGGGGATCCCGCTGAACGGGTCTACTTCTTGCTCAAGGGAGCGGTCAAGCTTTCCCGTGTTTATGAGGCAGGAGAAGAAATTACGGTCGCCCTTCTCAAAGAGAACAGCGTTTTTGGGGTGCTGTCTTTAATTACGGGGCATCGCTCCGATCGCTTCTACCACGCCGTTGCCTTCACCCCGGTAGAGCTGCTCTCGGTCCCCATTGAGCAGATGGAGAAAGCGCTACAGGAGCAGCCCCAGCTATCGATGATCATGCTGCAGGGGCTATCCTCAAGGATTCTCCAGACTGAGATGATGATTGAAACCCTAGCCCACCGAGACATGGGTTCCCGGCTAGTCAGTTTTTTGCTGATTCTTTGTCGAGACTTTGGCGTTCCCAGCCAAAACGGCATCACCGTAGACTTAAAGCTGTCCCACCAGGCGATCGCTGAAGCCATTGGGTCAACCCGAGTTACCGTCACTCGCCTGTTAGGCGACCTGCGCCAAGACGAGATGATATCGATCCACAAGAAAAAGATCACCGTTCATAACCCCGTTACCTTGAGCCAGCAGTTCACTTAGGGGCGAATCGCCCATCTTGAAGTAGGCTACCAAGCAAGCGGCAATACGATACTCTAAGCGTGTAACCTCAGTCCTGCGCGATGACCAGCGGCTTCGTTCTGATTGCTGCAATTTTGATCTTGGGAGGTGTGATTGCCACAGCTGGCGATCGCATCGGTATGCGCGTGGGCAAGGCTCGCCTAAGCCTATTTGACCTGCGGCCTCGTCAGACGGCAACCTTGATCACCATTTTGACAGGAGGCGTGATTTCCGCGTCTACCCTAGGCCTGCTGTTTGCTATCAGCGAACAGCTACGCACGGGGGTCTTTGAGCTCAAAGAGATTCAGGACGAACGCGACGCGGCCAACACCGATTTAAGCCAGACCCGCAGAAACCTCAGACGGACTCGGCAGCAAAAGTCTCGGGTTGAGCAAGAGCTTTCAGAAGCGCAAGATCAGCGCCAGGAGGCCCAGGATCGGCTTCTGTCCATCAATCGCTCTCTCCAAGCCGCAGTTGACCAGCAAGCCCAGACTGAGCAGCAGCTAGAAGAGACAAGAGCAGCATTGGGGCAAACCCAAGCTAACTTTCAGCAAGCCCAGCAGCAGCTGCAGCAGGTGACGCAGCAGTCATCCGAGCTCCGGGGTGAAGTTGACCTGCTCCAGCAAGAGCGGGAGACCTTGATTGCACGTCAGCGGGACCGGGAGACTCTGATCGCCCAGCTCGACCAAGATCTCGCCCAGCGTGAGCGACAGCTGCAGACCCTAGAGCGGCAGCAAAAGGTGCTAGAGCGACAGCGAGCAGCCTTAGTTCAAGATGTTCAAGCCCTAGAGCGAGAAATCCAGGCGCTGAGGGAAGGGGATGTGGCGCTGTTCACAAATCAGGTTTTAGCGGCTGGTGTGCTTCAAGTCGACAGTCCGGCTGAGGCTCAACAGGCCATAGACCAGGTTCTGCGCCAGGCTAACCAGGCAGTGTTTCAGACCATTCTGCCGAGCGTTGGTCCCCTAGAAGCCCAGGTGATCAAAATCAAGAGCGCCGATGTGGCAGAGGTGGTTCGCCGCATCAGCGATGGTCAAGCCTACGTGATCCAGATTCTATCTGGGGGAAACTACCTCATCGGTGAACCCTGCGTTATTTCAGGGCAGACCTGCATTGATGTGGCGGCAAATGCGGTTCCCAATGAGCTTGTGTTTCGCGAGGGAGATATCATCACATCGGTCACCATCGCCCCTGCGCAGACCAGCAACAGTCAGCTGCTAGAGCGCCTAGAGATTCTGATTGCGGCCTCTCAACTGCGGGCGCGACAGGCTGGAGTATTGCCGCGAACCGTAGAAATTTCAGCCGGAGCCTACGGCAATCTGCGCCGCTTTTTGGGGGAGCTGCAAGATTTGCCCCAGGCTCCAACCGACTCCTTCGTGGTTCAGGCCATTGCCGCCACCGATATCTACACTGTGGGGCCTCTAGCTTTGGAGTTTGTTGTGCTGCAGGATGGTCAGCCCGTATTTAGCGACGGCTCAAGCGATGGAAACGGTGAACCCTAGCCATTGGGCCATAATTGAGCTACGAATATTACGAATATTTGGGGCATCTAGGACTATCGAAGCATCTAGGTTTACGGCAGGAGCATAGGAAGTGGCAACCACGATTTTGGGGATAGACCCCGGACGGGAAAAATGCGGCGTCGCTGTTGTGGCGGTAGACCCTGGCTCGCGTCGAAAGATGGGCCAAGGCCCGGTCATCACGTCTGCTGCTGCCATGTCTCAATATGGGCTAACTCTGCTGCATCACGATGTGGTTTCCGCAGATCTGATGCTGAAGGCGATCGCCTCACTGGTGCTGCGCTTCGATGTCTCAAACCTTGTACTGGGAAACCAAACCACCTCTGCCGCCTGGCACGCCAAATTGAAAGATACTGTTAAGATTCCCATTTCCCTGATTGACGAGCGCAACAGCACCCTGGAGGCCCGCGATCGCTATTGGATGATGTACCCAGCATCGGGATTGTCGCGATGGGTTCCCCAGGCGCTTCGAACCATTCCAGGCCCTGTAGACGGTATCGTTGCAATTCTGCTGGTTGAGCGTTATCTGGCCCAGCAAGACGGTTAGCCTTCTGGCATCCTGCTGGATTATGATTGTAAAGCAAAGATCGTGCTGCCAACCTTGGAGGTGGCTTCGACACGGATACTCGGTGGGTATTCAGCAGGTGTTCACTGCGATTCATCAGCCAATCTAGGCCGTGGATATTGCTTCAATTAGATGCACCAATTTAATAAAACTTTATTCTTAATCATAGGTAGCTTATACTACCGAAGGACGTTAGCAGGAGAGAGTGTCGATGTCGGAGGCCACTAAGCCCCTGACGGTGAGGAGTGGAATGGCCCCTAAGGAACTCCTGGGTCCAGCAGATAAATTTTTCAACCTCAACCTGATCATGTTTCTAGCGGCGGTGGCAATGGCAGTCACCGCGATTTTTGGATACTGGCAATGGGATTTTCCGCGATGGTGCTGCTTTGCGCTCAACGTGCTGGCGCTCCATTTGGTCGGGACAGTGATTCACGATGCCTCTCACAACGTTGCCCACCGCAATCGAATCGTCAATGCGGCACTGGGCCACGGCAGCGCTCTGATGTTGGGATTCGCCTTCCCGGTATTTACGCGGGTACATATGCAGCATCATGCCAACGTCAATGATCCCCATAACGACCCTGATCACTTTGTGTCTACTGGCGGTCCCCTTTGGATGATTGCAGCGCGGTTCTTCTACCACGAGTTTTTCTTCTTTCGCCGTCGGCTTTGGCGCAAGTATGAGCTTTTGGAGTGGTTTCTCAGTCGTGCCGTAGTTGCGGTGGTAGTCTGCCTTGCCATTCAGTACGACTTTCTCGGCTTCATTTTCAACTACTGGTTTTCCCCTGCACTTGTAGTAGGTATTGCCCTAGGGCTATTTTTTGATTATTTCCCCCACCGGCCCTTTCAGGAGCGCGATCGCTGGAAAAATGCGCGCGTTTACCCCAGCCCAGTGCTCAACCTGCTAATCATGGGCCAGAACTATCATCTGATCCACCATCTTTGGCCTTCGATACCCTGGTACCACTATCAGACTGCTTACCGCGCTACCCAGCCGCTGCTAGACGAAAAAGGTTGTCATCAGACGCTGGGCTTGCTCCAGGGCAAAGACTTTTTCAGCTTCATCTATGATTTGTTTTTGGGCATCCGCCTCCACGGCCATCGTTCCGAGTAGGGAGGTATGAACCGCAAGAGCAGCAATTTTGCAGCGCAAGGGCAAGGGACAACCTCGCCCCCACAGGGTTAAAACTGGTCTATGTTGGCGAAGTGCTGCGCTTTTTGCATCGCCCCTTCCCCACAGGTTTTTGGGGTCGGAAATATCTTGCCAGGGTTTGCGAGACCCTTGGGGTTAAACGCCTGTCGCACGAACTGCATCGTTTCTAAATCAGCTTTGGAAAACATATCGGCCATGTAGCACCGCTTGTCCGCTCCAATGCCATGTTCACCAGAAATACTGCCCCCGACCTGGACGCAAAGCTTGAGAATATCGCCCCCCAACGCTTCGACGGCATCAAGCTGCCCTGGCACCGAGTTGTCATACAGAATGAGCGGATGGAGGTTGCCATCTCCAGCATGGAAGACGTTGGCCACAGCATAGCCATGGCGATCGCTGAGGGCTGCAATCTCCTGTAAAACCTGGGGTAGCTTTGTCCGCGGGATGACGCCATCTTGCACGTAGTAATCGGGACTGATTTTGCCCATAGCGGCAAAGGCAGCCTTCCGTCCTTTCCAAAGCATGAGGCGATCGCTGGGCTGACTGGCGGTTGTGATGGTCCGCGCCCCGTTGCGGCGGCAGATCGCGTCAATTTGTCGGCTGGTTTCTGCCACTTCTGCCACGAGGCCGTCAATTTCAATCAGGAGAATAGCCTCAGCATCACGGGGATAGCAGTTGGTGGCCACTACATCTTCTACGGCGTTGATGCTGAAATTGTCCATCATCTCTAGTCCTGCTGGCACAATCCCGGCGCTGATGATGTCGGATACCGTCTGCCCCGCCGCCTCAACGCTGGTGAAGTCCGCCAGCAGCACCTGAATTGATTCAGGCACCTTCAGCAGCCGCAGCGTGATTTCCGTGGCGATGCCCAACGTCCCCTCAGATCCCACAAACAGTCCGGTCAAATCGTAGCCTGGCGTCTCTGGCATACCGCCTACATCTACGATGTCTCCGTCGGGCAACACCAGACGGAGCCCCAAAACATGATTAGTGGTGACGCCGTATTTGAGGCAATGGACGCCGCCTGAATTCTCGGCGATGTTGCCGCCAACGGAGCAAACGCTTTGGCTAGAAGGGTCTGGAGCATAGTAAAAGCCAGCACCGCTGACCGCTTGGGTCACCCAGTTGTTGATCACCCCCGGCTGAACCACAACCCGCTGGTTATCCAGGTCGATGTCCAAAATGCGATTCATACGGGCGGTGACAATCAATACGCACTCATCCGTAGGCAACGCTCCTCCGGACAGTCCCGTTCCGGCCCCTCGGGCAACAAAAGCAACATTGTGGCGATCGCAAGTGGCGACCACTGCCGCCACTTGCTCAGTGGTTCGGGGCAGTGCCACTAGTTTGGGTCGCTGGCGATAGCTTGTGAGCCCATCACATTCATAAACGAGCAGCTCTTCTTTGCGCCGCACAACGCCCCGGTCGCCAAGAATGGCGGCTAAGTCCCGATACACAGACGCCCAGGTTTGCGCGTTGTGGGCGGGTTTGATCTGTTGAGTAACCATAGTTAATCACTTGAGTCTGCCAGCATAGCGAGGTGCCAGACAGCGATAAAGCATAATCTACGCTCGGTCGCTTTGCCTAACAATCTGTCTAACAATCGCGGCCTGGCTGGCTTACTAGTCCAACAAAACTATTATCGCCTCTCAAGCCTCTCTATGAGGCCCTCTGTGAGACTCTCTGTGAGGCTCGTAGTGGCCTTAGACAACAAGAATAATCCGTACTTTCCATACCTAGCCTGATTCACAGCACAGTGGAGCGAACCTATAAGACGGCGCAGATGATCCAGATGACCTAGACGATCTAGATGATCTTGGCCTACAGCCCATAGAATTTGATGATCAACAGCGGCGTTACAATCGTGAGCAGCAGACTGAGGGGCGCTCCCACGCGAGCAAAGTCATGAAACCGGTAGCCACCAGGGCCGTACACCATTGTGTTGGTTTGATAGCCGATAGGGGTCATGTAGCTGTTAGAGGCCGCAAACACGACAGCCAGGATGAACGACATGGGATTGAGGTCTAAAGAAGTGGCCACCTGCGCCGCAATGGGGACCATCAGCACCACTGAGGCGTTGTTGGACAAAATCTCTGTGAGCAGCACTGTCGCCGCGTAAAACATCAGCAAAATCCAGTACCCCGAGAGATTGCCCCCGACCATCAGCATCTGTTGGGCTAGCCATGCCGTCGCGCCAGATTTTTCCATCGCAATTCCAAACGGAATCAGCCCGGCCAGCAAAAAAATCACATCCCAGCGAATCGTCCCGTAGATCTCGCCCGGCTTTAGGCAGCCGGTCAGCACCATCAGCACCACCCCCATCAGAGCGCTCACCATGATAGGCGTAATGTTGAATGCCGCCATCAGCACGACACCCACCACAATGGATAGGGCAACCCATGCCTTATCCCACCGCAGTGCATCGACCACTCGATGCTCTAAAACCAGCAGCTCTCGGCTGGTTTGCAGCCCGACGAAGCTATCCCTCGGTCCCTGAACCAGCAGCAAGTCACCAAATCGCAGGGCAGTTTTACCCAACCGTTCTCGAATCACATCTTGGCCACGCCGAATTGCCAGCACGGTGGCATTGTATCGCTGCCGAAAGCGTAGCTCTTTCAAGGTCGCGCCGCTCAAGCGGGAATTGGACAAAATCAGAATCTCTGCGATGCCCTCTTCGCCAGAGTCCAGTTCAGACTGAATCGAATCTGAGCCGAATTTGACATCCGGGGCGATTTCCATATCTCGCTGCGATCGCACAGCAAGAATGTCCTCTTTGGTCCCCCTCACGATGAGAATGTCATCAGCTCGGAACGTTTTGTTGGCCAGGGGTTGAGGAAAGTGGTCGCCGTCTCGAATAAGCTCCAGAATATCGATGTCAAATTTTCGCTGAATTTTACTGGAGCGCAGAGTTTGCCCAACAAGACTAGAGCTTTTGGTAACAACCAATTCGCTAACATAATCCCGCAGACCATAGCCTTCATCCATAACGGCACTGTAGGGATCTCGCCGCGAGGGAAGCAGCCTTGGCGCGACCAGCACCAGGTAAACCATCCCGATCAGAAATACAACGATTCCAAGTTTCGTGAATTGAAATAGACCAAACGCGCCGTAGCCAAGCTGCTCGGAGATACTGCTCGCTAAGACGTTAGTCGAGGTGCCAATCAGCGTCAACAGGCCACCCATGATTGTGGCGTAGGACATGGGAATCAGCAGCTTGGACGGCGAGATGCCCTGCTTGCGGCACCACTCTTCTACGATAGGGAGAAAAACGGCCACCACCGCAGTGTTGTTGATAAACGCCGTGATGGGGCCCAGAATAAAGCCCATGACAAAGATTTGCTGCGAGATATGCTTGCCACCGTACCTCAGCAGGAAGTCCCTCACAAGCTGAATAACCCCCGTCTTGGAGACACCAGCGCTGAGGATAAACATGGACATGACCGTGATGGTAGCAACGTTGCTGAAACCGGACACGCCTTCTTCTGGGGTGACCAGACCAACGAGCATCAAGATCACGGCAATGATGAGAGCCGTGAGATCCACTGGCAGCCATTCTGCAATAAAGGCAATCAGGGCAAAGACAATGATCCCCAGCGTCAAGGCAATTGGATTGACAGCTTCGGCAAGTGGAGGGAGTAACACCGATAGCCCGCCATCCGAGAGAACCATTGAGGTGTTCTGCAGCAGAGGCACAGCGACTAGGTTGGGCATAGGTTTAATTTGTATAGGATTTGCAGCCTGTTTGACGCAGGCTAGACCAAGTTAGTGATAAAAAGCGATACATAGATGGCAATACATGAGAAACATAGACGCCTAGGCGACGACTTTGAGGCCATCGAGCTGCAATAAATTGAAAGAATTTATATAGACTTAAACAGTAATATGCGGACCTGAGACAAAATAGCGAGCGATCTTTAACGTGGCTTCAACTAAGCGAGCGATCTTTAGCGGGGCTTCAACTAGCTCTGTGCCGACGAATACGCTGCGGCAATGTCAGAGATCTCTTGCATCTGCCCTGCCCCGTGGGACAACAGCTTTGACTCAGAGCGCGGCGTTTGATCAGCGGCAGGGCGCGCGGTCGGCCTAATTTATGCATCAGGCAACTGCTACAACTATCACTTTGGGGCTATGCCGGGTTTATGAGTGCAAATGACATAGGGCTCACGTCTGTCTTGTCCTCACCCTCAGTTTGGACCGGTGAGCTACAGCTATCTCTGGCCCGGCGACAGGGTAAGACGCAAATCGTTCACCGGTATACCCGATCGCCCTTCAAGCTACAGCGCCCGTTTTATCCCGAGGGGCCTGAGATCTGCCACAACGTTATGCTGCACACCGCTGGGGGGCTGGTTGGAGGCGATCGCCTTCAGGTTGGCTTGACCCTTGAGCAAGAGGCCCAAGGCCTTGTGACCAGCGCTGCCGCCAGCAAGGTATACCGCAGCGCTGGCCCAGCGGCGCAGCAGCGCATCGCTATCAGCATTGGCCCTAACGCCTGTCTTGAGTGGTTGCCCCAAGAAACTATCTTGTTCAACGGAGCGCACTATCGCCAGCATGTTCAGGTCTCACTAGCCGAGAATGCGCTGTTGATCGGTTGGGATATTGTGCGTTTAGGGCGAAGCGCCCGCCAAGAGACATTCCAGCGGGGAACATGGCGATCGCTGACGGAGGTCACTCGGGAGGGATGCCCACTTTGGGTTGACCCGCAAAGCCTCACTGGGGGCGACGCTCTGTTGACTAGCCCCACTGGAATGGCCAATTGTCCCGTGGTGGCGACGTTTTTTGCGGTTGGTCGTGACGTGCCGCGATCGCTCGTAGAGGCCTGTCGCCAATGGCCAGCGACTGGCGTCAGCGACGCTAGCTTTGGGGTTACTCGCCTGATGTCAGGTCTACTTTGTCGCTATCGGGGGCGCTCAACCACACAGGCAAAACAGTGGTTCGAGCATGTTTGGCACTTAACACGCCACCATTACCATGGCCGAGCAATCTGTCGTCCTCGAGTCTGGCCCTAAGGCAACCAGATCCGAGGACGGATATTGGGTCTGCCTAAGGACTAGCCAAAGCGGTAGCCGAAACCTCGCACCGTGACGATATGTTCGGGGTGGCTAGGATCAACCTCCAGCTTCTCCCGTAGCCAGCGAATATGCACATCCACCGTCTTGCTATCTCCCATAAAATCAGGTCCCCATACACGGTCAATGAGCTGGTCTCGGGACCAGACCCGGCGGGGATGATTGATGAATAGATCTAGGAGCCGGAACTCTTTGGGCGAAAGATTGACCTCTTTGCCGTCCACCGTTACTCGGCATTCTTGAGGATACAGCACAATATTTTGGAACGTGACGCTGTCTTTTTTGCTTGCAGTTTGCAGATGGCTAGAGCGCCGGAGCAGTGCGCGGCAGCGGGCAATCAGCTCCCGCATGCCAAAGGGTTTTGCCAGGTAGTCATCCGCGCCGACCTCCAGCCCAACAACGCGATCTGTTTCGCTCCCCTTGGCGCTCAGAATCAAAATGGGAACTTGATTGCCCTCGTGACGCAGCAGGCGGCATAGATCTAGGCCATTGATATTGGGCAGCATCAAATCCAAAATAATGAGGTCTAACCCAGTGCTGTCATCTTCTCTGCCCGCCTCATTCCGGCTCAAGTATCCAATCATTTCGAGGGCGCTGCTGCCATCTGCAGCACTCTGGACGTCGTAACCTTCGTCTGACAGCGCTAGGGTGATAGTCTCCCGAATGACCTCTTCATCTTCGACCACCAAAACGCGGCCTGTTGGACTATTTTGCGCCGTTTGCGCCGCATCAACAGCAAGGGTAGGCATTGGCTATAAATCCATAATGTATGTTCTGAGCGATCGCAGTTCAGCATTTGGTGATGCTGCTAAAACACACCCCCAAAGAGTAAATCCAAGCAAATTGTACCAGGAACCCCTTGCCCTCTCCAGGGCTGCTGAACAGCAGGGTGAGCCAGGGCCAGAGCGACTCACGCGTCATCAGAACAGTTGCTGAACTTCTGTGAATTAGCTATAGTAATTTTGTACTATTTAACCGTTTGACTCCATGCCGCCACGATCCATCACAAGTACAGATCCGCCGCAGGTGCAACCCCATATACAATCTACTCTCTGCCCCAACATGACCTATGGGACCAGACAAAACAAGCCTCTCCCACAGCGCAAAATCCCTCGCTGGCTTAACAGTTGGGTCAACGTCGGCTTGATCATTGCTGCAGTGGCAGCTGCCGTTCCTGCTCCCGCAGGGCACCGATGGTCTCAAGCTGCCCCAATGCGTCACCATATGCCCTCCATAGTGGTTACTAGCTCTTCTTCAAATCAATCGGTGCAGCCCACAACGATAGACCGCTACAGGGCTGACAGCGCTTCCCTTGACGCCCTGTTTTTCGGGGGCGCAAACTCAGTAGTCGCCCGCAGTGTTGGCCATGCGGAAGGCACACGCACCGCTAGCGGGCAGCAGACAGCGGCCTACTACGGCCATATCGATCCAGGCAACAGCGCCTGGAATGTCGGCAGCTTTTCATATCAGCACCAGGCCCATTCGCCAGCCGACGCCGACCGGCGACAGCTGCAGCGCCTCAAATCTCAAGCCGCGACGCTGCGACAGCAGGCCGTCGCTCTTAATGTTCCCTTTGGTCTCCAAGAAGAGCTGAACGGCATTGATCTTGCTAACCAAGCTCCGCTAGCGGCTTTGGGTGAAAATGGTTATGTTCCCCGTTTGGCTGAAGCCTATGAACGCGAATTGCAGGGCGCAGATGCCATTGTCTGGGCAAGAACGTGGGCCTACGTCGATCCGGCAACGCAGCAGCTCAACGCCCCAGGATTAGGGAATCGATTGTGGCAGGTCAGGGCGGACCAGGCGCGACGGCGGCAGGCTATTGATGATGCCGTCCAAGAGACGATGGGCGATCGCAGTTGGGTCGCCTCTAGCCGCTAATTGCGATGGTTGGACCGGTTGACATCCTTAGGGCAAATGGACCCAGCATGGAGATGGACCGATACAGGCTGTACCGCGCGGAGATGGACACGATGTACACTTATACTCATCCATGTATTCACGTCATCTGAGCCACAATGCCAACGGGAGCTTTTCTCACTCGTCGCCTTACTCTATTACTGGCGATCGCCGCATCAATTATCATTCTCTGTCTACCGACGGCTGCGATCGCTGGCCTCAATGATGACCGCTACGACGGCAGCATCTTTCCCCTCTATGCCGGCAACGGGTCACTGATCCCACCTCGAACGACCCTGGCCCGATCCCTCAGCCGCCCCGATCGCCCCACAGTTTTGGGGTTTTATGTGGACGACAGTGAGGACTGCAAGAAATTTGCTGCGACCCTGACCCGAATTGATGCTTTCTATGGTCGCGCTGCCGACCTGATCTTTCTCAGCGTTGATGCGCTTCCGCCCCAAGACTCCTACAACCCAACGGAGCCAGGATACTACTATCGAGGCATGGTACCTCAAACCCTTATCTTTAATCAGGCTGGTGACTTGGTCTTAGATGAACTTGGATCAATTCCATATGAGATGGTTGACGATACCCTACGTCAGGTCTTTGACCTACTGCCGCGCTCCGAGTCCGTTGAGCTACGGCGACGGGAGATCAATGAGCTGAACACAGAGATTGTTTCGGAAGAGCTCCCGACACAGTAGTCGGGATCGAACCTTGTCATCTACAATAAAAGCAGCTAAATTAAACAACCTACATGTTGCTTTTCTCGTGGAGAGACTTATGCCTCAAACAATGGAGCTAACAGACAATAACGTCGAAACGGTTTTAGATGAGCTACGCCCCTATCTGATTGCAGATGGTGGCAACGTAGAGCTTGTTGACATTGATGGACCTATCGTCAAGCTGCGTCTGCAGGGCGCATGCGGATCATGCCCAAGCTCAACCATGACCCTCAAAATGGGCATTGAGCGTAAGCTGCGGGAGTCAATTCCGGAAATTGCTGAGGTCGAGCAGGTATTTTAAGCCTCATGCTTGGGGAATTGGCCCGGTAGGCTTGACTGCGTGAGAGGCACCACATGCCGCATCTCTCACGCAGCGTTTTTTATGGGGCGACGGACGGATCATGGGCGTGTCGAGGGTGTATTGAGGCGGCGCACAACCCAGTAGCTTACGGACAGGGAAAAAATGGCGATCGCTAGGCCAATCAGCTCTACTCCTGTCGCTTTGGCGAGATCGAGGATAATGATCTTCCGGGCGATGGCCGTCAGCGACGTCACGATGACTAGCTCCACCTGGACGACGTGGCGCTTTAGGTAAGCGGTAACATTCTCCAAAATTTCTAAAGCGATCAAAACATCTAGAAAGATGCCAAAGATCTTGAACAGGTTTTCGTTGAAGAGCTTGTCAGGGGATGTGAGTAAGCTGCTCCACAACACAATGAAGAGATCGGCGATGGAAACCAGCAGCACCAGCACCATCGCAACGGACAGCGCTTTTGACACAAAGGTCTCTAGCTTCGCTAGTCTGCTGAGAAAAGAGTCATCAGAGAAATTAGAGGCCAACCTCTCAATCAATTTCATGTCATATTTACGTCACATCAGTACAGACCACATGCTGACGTCAGGCGGCTGGAACAACAGCAATACAGTCAATTTCGACGCGGACGTCCTTGGGTAGCCGCGCGACCTCAACACAGGCGCGAGCGGGTGGGTCATCAGACGTGAAGAACTCAGCATAGACCGCATTCATCTCAGCAAACTCGTCCATGTTGGCAAGGAATACGGTTGTTTTGACCACGTCACCCAACGTCACCCCTGCGGCCTCCACAACAGCCTGGAGGTTGAGCAGCGCCCGCTTGGTTTGCGCAGCCACATCACCATCGCTCAGCTTGCCGCTTTGAGGATCAAGGGGAATTTGACCTGCGACAAACAGCATTGAGCCCGTGGCGGCGATCGCCTGACTATAGGGGCCCACTGGCGCTGGTGCGCGGTCGGTTTGAATGGCGGTTTTCGTCATAGTTGTCAGCACAGCCCAACGCTGGATGTCGATATCTAAGCTGGAATTATCATGCCATGCTTCTTGCCAAAGTCAATGGTCATCTCCCCATCAGGGGATCGCTGACAGACTTTTCCTAGCCAATTCTGACTGGACGCTGTCCATACTGACGATAGTGCCAATAGTCCTGCAAAATTTGACTATGGTCAAAACACAGCACGGCTGGCAGCTCCCATAGCTTATAGATTGCAGCATCTTTCGCGTCATCGTTGGCCTGTGGTGCCCCCCGAGCCGTGGCGAGAAAGACAATGGATAGGGTGTGCTTGCGGGGGTCGCGATCTGGAGAGGAGTAAACGTGAAATTGCTCTAGCAGCCGGACCTCTAGCCCAGTCTCCTCTTTCGCTTCACGGACAGCAGCGACTTCAGCAGACTCCCCATAATCAATGAAGCCCCCAGGTAAGGCCCAGCCGTAGGGCGGGTTGAGCCGCTCAATCAGAACGATGGGGCGGTCGGGCTGATCAATAAGTTCAATGATGAGATCGACTGTCGGAGCGGGATTTCGATAGGTCACAGCAAGGCTTGATACGGGAACGATCCGCCACTAGCATATCCGATGGATCCCCAAGATGATAGCGCTATCAATCTCAAAACCGGCCTCAAGAATTCAGACACAAGAATTCAGACAACTGACACACGGACGTCACACGAGCGTCAACTTTCCTGTTTACTGTGGTAACTATACGACGAAGATCTCACACCTTGACAAGCGATCGCCGTTACTCAGTTGACTTCACCATAACTATGAAATCAAGCGATTCCCCCACTCCTATCAACACGCCTTCTAGCAAAACACCTCAGCCTGCTCGCCGGCGGTGGACCATACCGGCATCCCTATCGTTGGTCGTGTTGGGAGCCGGTATTGCAGTTGCAGGCAACCGGGTGGTCTCTAGTTCTCCGATTGACGGCTTATCCATGCTGGCCCAATCTCCTGCGCCACAAGAGCAACAAGCTGAACCAGACACCTATCAGGCAGCGCTCCCACCGATCCCAAGCCGAAACTTCATCAGCGATGTGGTGCAAAGCGCCGGACCCGCTGTTGTGCGCATTGATGCCTCTCGTACCGTGGCCCGTTCGACGCCAGAAGCCTTCAACGATCCGATGTTCCGCCAATTCTTTGGTGGTCGCCCTGAGAGGCCCTCTGAACGAATTCAGCGGGGTCTTGGATCAGGGTTTATTCTCGATGACAACGGCCATGTGCTCACCAATGCTCATGTTGTGGACGGAGCCGATACTGTCAGCGTGACTCTTAAAGACGGGCGCATTCTCAACGGCGAGGTTCTCGGGGCCGACCCCGCTACAGATGTGGCGGTGATTCGGGTCGATGCTGACGGCTTACCGACGGTTACAGTAAGTGACTCTGACCAGCTGCAGCCTGGAGAATGGTCCATTGCCATCGGCAATCCCTTGGGCCTAGACAATACCGTCACCGCTGGCATCATCAGCGCTACAGGGCGCTCCAGTGGCGAAGTGGGCATTCCCGATAAGCGCGTGGATTTTATCCAAACTGATACGGCGATCAATCCAGGCAACTCGGGTGGGCCATTGCTGAACGCTGAGGGTAGCGTCATTGGCATGAACACCGCCATTATTCAGGGTGCCCAGGGTCTAGGCTTTGCGATTCCCATCAACACGGTGCAGCGCATCGCCCAGCAGCTCATCGAAACTGGCAAGGTGGAGCATCCCTTCCTCGGGGTGCAGATGGCCACTCTGACGCCGGATCTAAAACAGCAGGTCAACACTGACCCCAACAGTCCATTCCGGGTCGAGGCCGACCAGGGAGTGCTGATTGTCCGCATCGTGCCAGAGTCGCCAGCAGCAGCAGCTGGTTTGCGGGTGGGTGACGTAGTTCGTGAGATTGACGGCAGGGCGATCGCCACTGCGGAAGATCTGCAGACCCTGGTCTCTGAGCGTGCAGTGGGCAGCGATCTAAAGCTGGACTTTGAGCGCAACGGGAGCCTTGAGACAAAGACCGTCACCCTTGGGGAACTCCCCAGCCCGATTCAGAACTGATAGCCCAATAGACCTTAAGCTATTCAGGCGGGTCTGGGTAGCCTTGCTGCGACGCTTCTTTCAACAGCCGAGGAGCTGTCGGCGGCGCGGCAGACGGGGGAAGGCTGTAGGGGGTAACCGCATCTAGCTGTAACGCGGCAGGATGCGATCGCCGCTGCTGGACCTGCCCTAGCAACTCGCCAATGTTGATCAGAAACATTGGCGACGTCTCCGGACGGTTAATTAACGCGCCAAGACAGCGGAGCTGTCCAGCCTGCAAATAGGTGGCTGGCACAGGTAAAAATGCTGATGTAGGCACCCGCATCAGCGCGGGCGGGGTCTCAATCAGTAGACCCACAAACTCATGGGTCGGCGACTGAATAACGAGCATATGCCTGGAAGATTTTGTTGGCGCAGAGGCGGTACTATCCCCGGAGAGGCGCGGTACATCACTAGAAAAAAGCTGATGACTCAATCGAAGTACCGAAATCTGCCGGTCGAGATAGGTCGCCAACCCAGGACCATCGGGCTGAAATCCGCTGTGGACCTGGTCAACTGGGACAACTTTGCTGACTAGATTAATTGGAACAGCGAACGTCTCTCCTCGAATCGAGAATGAAATTAGCTGCTGACTAGCTTCAGCTTTTAGGCGGCGAGAGCGGCGAGAGGATTGAGCCATAGATCTGTTACGAGAAGGATACAGGGGCCACGGTTGAAGACCAAAAAGCGATGTTTCACGGCAGCAATTCTCAGTTTGACGAATCAGAACGAATTATCCGTTCGGCTACGCGTTCAAACCGCCCGCGAGTGAACTGCGGGCCAATTAGTGAAAGCCCCGCTGGGGCTAAGACCGATCCCTTGGCAGTCCTGAAGGGACTTTGTTTTTCGTAGGCCGCAATTTATTAAGCGCGAAGCGCTCGCCGAGACGAATGCGGACGGCCCGGCACGACCATACTGAGAATTGCTGGTTTCACGGGATTCACGCAGTGACAGCTAGTTCAACCATTTGCCTGAGGCTTTGGAGCAGCACTTGCTCGTTATAGGGTTTAGAGAAATAGGCCGCTGCTCCAAGACTCATGGCGAGTTTACGGTGCTTGTCACCGCTGCGAGAGGTCAGCATCGCAATGGGAAGATGAGCCAACTTGGGGTTTGACTTGATTCGAGCAAGGACACCATACCCATCGAGCCGAGGCATTTCAATATCGCAGAGTATGGCTTGCACCAGCAGTCCTGCCGATAGCTTATCTACAGCATCTTGGCCATCTTTGGCCTGCTCTACCCGATACCCGGCCTTTTCAAGCGTCAAAGCCAAGAAGCGCCGTACATTGATAGAGTCGTCCACAATCAAAATAGCGGGTTTGTGGGATGTGGCCGGAACGGGTATCAATGGGGTAGCCTGCTGACCATCGTGGGTTTCGTAACCTGGCAGAAGATTCACGACTGCCGATTGTTCAATAGGATCAGCCTGAGCAGCCTGACTGCTTACACTGCGATTGCGCTCATCGCTGATGATCCAGCGCAGCAGTTCAGAGGTATTGACCATCGGTACGACGCGGCCATCTCCCAAAATTGTGCAGCTTGAGAATCCTGGAGGCATTGGCAGGTTACCTTCAACATGGCGAATCGCCACTTCTTGCTCTCCCCAGCAGCGGCCAACCTGAAGCCCCACAATTTGGTCATTGTGGGTCACCATCAAGACGGTTGACTCTTTGATATTAGGCGAACTCTCAGGGCTCTCTAGCGATCGCGGACAGTTAAACCGCAGCCACTCATGGAGCCGGATAAACTGTACCACCTGCTCCTCCCACTCGAGGACTTCACCACCGACTCCCTTGAGGATTTGGTCCGGTGAAATTGAGGTCATTTCCTCAATCACATCTGTGGGGAAGGCCAGCATCATATCGTTGCTTTCCACCAGCAGCACTCTGGTGATAGACAGGGTAAACGGCAGCGATAGCGTAAAGGTTGCCCCCCCGTTGTGCTGGGTATCTACGCTGATTTCACCCTGAAGCTGTTTGATGCCATCGCGCACCACATCCATACCAACGCCCCGCCCAGACAGGTCTGTGACCTGACTAGAGGTGCTAAAGCCAGGCTCAAAGATCAAGGAAATCAGCTCATCTTCACTGGCGGCAGCCAGCAGCATATCGTCAAGACCCATCTGGCGGGCACGGGCGCGAATTTTGTCTAAGTTAATGCCTTTACCATCGTCATGGATCGAGATAATGGTCCGGTTATTGCGATGGCTCGCCCGAATTTCAATCGTGCCTTGGGCCGGTTTACCGCTGGCTTGACGGGTCTCTGGATCCTCAATGCCATGGTCAAACGCGTTACGCAGCAAATGCAGCAGCGGTTCATTTAGCGCCTCGAGAATGTTGCGGTCAATCAAAAGATTGCCGCCGTAGACTTTTAGCTCAGCAGACTTGCCATGCTCTAAAGACATCTTGCGCAGGGCACGGGGGAAGCGTTCTAGAATATCTGACAGAGGTCGCATCTGCAGCTGGGTCATTCTGGTCTGCAGCTGTTTTGCCGTCTTATTCAAGCCTCGGAAGGTATGGTCCGTATCGTCCATGCTGAGTTCAAGATCGGTTGTGACTTCTTGAATTTGGACGATGGTTTCCATCACCTCTTGGGACATCAGGTGCATGTCGCCATATTGGTCTAGCTCTAACGCGTCAAAATTTTCGGTCAGCGCGTGAGAGGCAGATAGCTGACGTGCGGCCGCCCCGGCGATCGCTGAAGCCTGGCGTGGTGGGCGAGTTGTCCTGAGGGAGGAATGCTCTAGCTCTGCCCTGGTGGTGACGCGATCGTAGGCTGAGCGTAGATTGACATTAGTTTGGTCTAGGGTTTTGACCCGCTGCCTGAGGGTGGCGAGCAGGGCCCTTAGCCGCTTTAAATATAGCTCTACGCCATTTCGCTCGATAGTCAGCTCACTGAACAGATTGTTGATTTGCTTGAGCTGCCGCACTGGAACACGAACCGTTGCATCATCTGCATCTAGACTATTTTTGGCCTGATTTTGAGCCTGAAATGAGGTGGTATTCGGCTTATTTTCAGCGCGACGGGGTGCTGGCTCAGGGGAGTGGCCATCTAGAGCGGAGCTGTCTTCTCCAGCAGGATTGTTCCAGTTCCCGGCACTATAATCCACAAGACCGCTATCATCGGCAGCTACGGATGAATCAAAGGTGGTATCGAAGGCATCGAAGGCCACAGTATCTTGCTTGTTGATCGTATCGGTCAGTGGCTCAGCAGATGGATCGACAGATGGATCGGCGGCCAGGTCGTAAGTCGCCGCTGCTGCAGCTTCCTCATAATCAACAAAGTCTCCGTCGATATCTCCGTCGATCACTTCTGGTTGTCCTGGCCTATCATCCGCAGCGGAGACATCATTGGCAGAACTATCATCGGCCAGCGCTGGGCCGTCAGCAGCGTCGGCCCGATGGTCTGTGTCTGGCCAATCAGAGAGGAGATCAACCTCTTGCTCAGCAAAGGACTCTGAAGCGGACGGCCAGTCTGCAAATACCGCCGTTTCTTCGCCGCCATCGTCTACCAACTCAACCTGGGCGATCGCAGCATCCCACGACTGGGTTGCAGCATCGGCGGCGGTGACGTCATGGCCGAGGCTGGTTTCTGCGTCACTATCGGCCTCAACATCTACATCTATATTTGCGCTGAGGTCTGCAGCGTCCACCTCTAGGGTATCCACGGTGCTCGCATCGATGTCGATCTGAGCGATATCGATCGACTCCATATCAATTGAAGTCAGCTCTGCTAGGTCTGCACCGACCTGCACATCTACAGGCTCAGCTGTTGGGGCAGGGAGATCCCGAAGCGCTGTCGGCAGCTCAGAGTAGTTACCGGCCAGCACGAGGCGCTGGGTTTGCCGCCATGCTGTCAGTGCCTCTTGGGCAATGAGATCAATCTGGTTTGGTTGGGCCTGGACATGATTTAGTACAGCCGTACAGAGTTGAGAGAATGCAGAAAGCTGCAGCATTTCGCCTAAGGCCCCCAGCTCTTGGGCCAGAATCTCAGTCTCTTCGTAAAGGCAGTGGCGATCGCCCTCCAGTAGCTGCTCTAACCGGTCTAGACAGCCTTCAACCTCGGTCTGAAACAGCAGCGGGACAATATCCTGGTTGTCTTCAGGGGAGAGAATAGAGGCGGCATCCTCTTCTTGGGGTTCCCCCAGGCGGTCATAGAGCGCATCGAAGACGGGGAGAGCTTTTTCGTCAAGCCACGGGGGATCGACAGACATCCCTTGGCGATCGCTCAAGGCAACATGGCGTAAACAGTCCACAGCCGTCAGCAGAAGCTGCTCTAAATCAGCATTGACGTCTACTGCATGCTTTTGAATTTTGAGCACCTTGAGACTATCTTCGAGCCGGTGAGAGAGTTGACTGAGGAGCTGAAACCCCATCATTCCGGCTCCGCCCTTGATGGAGTGGGCTGACCGCATGGCGGCGTTGATGGCCTGCACGTTCATAGTCCCACCCGCAATCCCGATCAATGCATTTTCAAGATTATCGAGGTAGTCTTGGGCTTCATCTAAAAACTGGTGCCGAATTTCAAGTTCCTTATCAGACATCGGTTTCAACTCCAACAGTAATAGCAATGGCGTATCAGAACACTCGGCGGCAGATGGAGCCGAGGCTTACAATCCATCTGCTGCCGGTGCGAGGGGGAGATAGTGAGACCTAGGAGCCGACCTTAAAGGTTCCCACCGAAATTTGCAGCTCTCGGGCAACGTTGACGGTCTCCTGAATCGACAGGGAGACTTGACGAGACGAGGTAGAGGTCTGCTCTGATACATCCACAACCTGGCGCATCAATCGCGACACCGCTTCCGAGGTCTCAGCCTGGGAGACCGTTGCATCTGAGATCGACTGTACGAGTTGGTCAATCTGCTGAGAGACTTGCAAAATCTGGCTTAGACTCTGCTTCGCCCCTTCAACCAAGTGGGTTCCCTCAACCACCTGCGTGGTGCTGTCTTCCATTGCCGAGACAACCTGGCTGGTTTCCAGCTGAATCGTCTCTACAATTTTTTCAATCTCCTGAGTTGCCGTTGCCGATCGGGCCGCTAGCTCGCCAACCTCTTCTGCCACCACAGCAAAACCCTGGCCGTCTTCACCGGCCCTAGCGGCCTCAATTCCGGCGTTGATGGCAAGCAGGTTGGTCTGCAGCGCAATCTGGTTGATCAGCGAGACCACCTTCGAAATCTGCTGTGACGACTCACCCAAGCGCTTCACCTTTTTCGCCGTTTCCGAAATCGTATCCCGCAGGCTTAAGATATTTTGCACCGTGGAATCAATGGCGGCTTCCCCGGATGCGGCGGTTTCAGAGGCTTGACGGGCTACGAAGGCTGCCTGCTGGGCGTTGTTGGCCACCGCCTGAATCGATTGCGTCATTTGCTCGACGGAGTCCAAACTACGGGTTGTATCTTCCGCTTGCTTTAGGGCCGCTTCTGCTAAGTCACCAATAGCGCCTCTGTTGTCACCTAGAGAGGTATTCACCTGTGCCGCTGCATCTTTCACGTTGACAACCACCTGACGGAGGCTCTCCACGATGGAGTTGAAGAAGTCCGCAACAATGCCGATTTCGTCAGCAGTCACCTCAGCGCGGACGGTCAAGTCGCCATCCACAGCACCTTCGACCTCACCCAATAGGGTCACAAGCTGGGTTTGCAGCAGCTCAGCGCGCTGCTGCTGCTCTGCAGACAGGGCCTCAGCTTCTTGCTGAGCTTTTTCTCGTTGCGATAGCAATTCTGCTTGCTCTAGAGCAAAACCAAGCTGCAGCGCCACCTGGCGGATCAAGTTAATTTCGTCCTCACTCCAGTTGCGGGGTGCAGAGCATTGGTGGGAGATCAGCAGGCCAACTAGCTCTTCACCCACCAGGATTGGCGCGACGATGTTGGCTTTGACTTCGAACGGGGCCAGCTGGTTCATGTGGCATTCTGTCAGCCCGGCCTCTTGGATATTGGGCGTCGCCTGCACACGACCCTGACGATACTTATCGACATACTTGTCGGCAAAGCAGGGATCAGCAATCTGGGTACCGAGGGCGGAGGGATAGTCGGTGTTAACAGACTCGGCGATAAACGTGCCTGACCAATCTTCGTCAAAGAGGTAGACCCCGACGCGATCGCTCTGGAGGGCAGTGCGGGTCTTGGTGACCACCGTGCGGTAGACTTTTTCTTTATCTAGGGACTGACGCATTTCTGTGACAATCTCGTTCAGCATCCGCTCCCGAACGGAGAGGATTTCAGCCGCACGCTGGGCTTGCTCCCGCTGGGCGAACAGATCGGCCTGCTCTAGGGCAAAGCCGAGCTGTAGCGCCAGCTGGCGGAACAGACCAATTTCATCATCAGTCCACACCCGAGGAGCAGAGCATTGATGAGAGATGAGCAGTCCGACCAGCCGCTCGTTGATTAAAACAGGGGCGACAATATTCGCCTTCACCTCAAACGGGGCCAGCTGATTCATGTGGCATTCTGTCAGCCCAGCCTCCTGGATATTGGGGGTAGCCTGCACACGGCCCTGGCGGTACTTCTCGACGTACTTATCGGCGAAGCAGGGATCGGCAATTTGAGCGCCGAGAGCCGCCGGATAGTTGGGGTCTACCGACTCGGCGATAAAAGTTCCAGACCAGTCTTCGTTGAACAGATAAACACCAACGCGATCGCTCTGCAACGCCTTGCGGGTCTGGTTGACGATTGTGCGATAAATTCGCTCTTTGTCCAGGAAGCTGCGCATCTCTGAGACAATTTCATTCAGAGTCCGCTCTTGGTCAGCCACCGTTTCCTGCTGCTCTAGGAACTGAGCCTGTCGGAGGGCATAGCCCACCTGCGCTGAGACCTGCTGCAGCAAGTCTTTTTCTTCATCCTCCCAGCGCCTTGGGGAGGCGCAGTTGTGGACGCATAGCAGACCAATCAAGTCGTCTCCGACGAGAATTGGGGCAACCATGTTGGCCTTCACTTCTAGGTTTTCCAGGATTTCGCAATGGCAGTCTCTCATGTCTTCCCGCTCGACGTTCTCCCGCACGGAGACGATGCCGCTGTAGTAGCGCTCTAGGGCCTCGGGCAGTAGGGGATCATAGACCGTCTGGCCTTTAGCACGCTTCCAGCCTTGGGTGACGGACTCAGCTGTGATGTAGCCACTTTTGAAATCCGGGTTGAAGCGATATACCAGAGCCCGGTCAACCTCTAAGACCTCCCGCAGCCCTTCGACAGATGTAGCCAAAATCGTGTCAAAGTCGAGGGTCCGACGAATGCGCAGCGTCAGATCTGCCAGCAGGCGCGCCCGCTCTGCGGCCTGGGCCTGGCGCTGCCGCTCTGCCATGAGGCTACTTTCCCTCAGCTCGATCTGATCGGCCAATTGGTTAAACGTGGTGGCTAGCTGGCCAACCTCGTCTTTCGCATGTATGGTTGCCCGTACGTTGCGATCGCCGCGAGCAAACTGTGCAGCAACAGCTTTGAGTCGACTGATGGGCGTTGCGATACTGCGGCCTAGCAGCATTGCCAAGATCACATCAGCAGCCAGGGCGATCGCCGCAATCAACAGCTGAATTTTGAGGCTGTTGCCCAGCAGGGTGTTGAGCGCATCTTCTGCGGCACCTCGAACGATGACCGCAACGGTCTCACCATTGGCATTGCTGATGGCTTCAGCCGCCAGGGTATAGGTACTGTCACCAATTTTGCTTCGACTGGTGACAATCTCACCTTCGGCCTCGGCAGCCCACTCTAGGATTGAGGGATCGGACAGGGGCACATTGACGCTAGCCTGCTGAAGATTGGCCGCACCAGCGAAATCGAGAGCAGTGGCCAAGGTAAACGTGCCGTCTGGCTGACGCATATAGACAGCGCTATACCCGTTATCGAACGCCTCTAGGGTGTTTTGAGCGATCGCCGCCTTATTGTTGACGATGTCTCCAGAGACCAGAACACCGACAATCGTCTGATCGTCAGGATTAAGGACTGGCGTGAAGGTATAGCGAATCAGGGCATCTTGACCGCTGAAGCCTTCTGGCAGCGGCGGATTTTCCCGCTGCAGCTCCTCCCAGCTGACAACAGCGCTGGTTTTGACCTGTCTAGGATTTGAAAGAACGCTACTGACTAGTCCTTCTGGATTAAACTCTTCACCAATCCGATCCGCATTGGCGCTAGCAATGATGCGTAGGTCTGGGCCGACCAGGGTGGCATATTCAATATTTCGAGCTTGAATTTCGTTTTGTAGAATCCCCTCGACCTGACCCAACGTTCCGGGTGGTACATTGTTCCCACCAGCCGCGTCAACCGCCGCGTCAATGATAGCGGCGTTATCGGCCTGCCCCCGAAAGCCAAACCCCATCTGGTTAATTTTGATGTCGTAGGCGATCTCGTTGACCGCCAGCTCAGATTCAGCCTGGTTGACAAGCTGAGCCCGTCCCCCCGACACGATCAAAAACGTTCCAACCCCCATGAGACCAAAGACAGAAATCACCTCTGATGTGACGAGTCCTGTCAGCTGCTTCTTACGTACCGACATGTTGTCAAACCACGGCACTGCTGACGAGGTTTTCGAGGGTTGAGGATTCGGTTCAACGGACAGCGGCTTTGGCATCGCGTGATGGCCATTGCCATTGCCATTGCCATTGTCGCTACCATTACCGTTGGCGGAGGGCGACCCTAAGAACTGGTTTGACTCGCCTTCAATAAATTTCTGGGGAAGTTGACTGGTCATGGGTAAAGTACCTTTGCGCAGAGAGGGTTTTTGAGAGTGAGTGTGCAGGAAATTGAGAGGGTTGGAACGCTGTTGTTGAGGTAGAGCACTGTCCCGGCTTGAGCGATTTCGCTTGCAGAGGACTACTTGAGGGGATGGGCTACAGCATTGAGTCGAGGCTGGTCATGGTAAGAACACAGGTGATTGCGAAATGGCCTCAACGTCAAGGACCATGGTGATCTCTTTGTCCTGACGCACACAGCCACGCATGTAGGGGGTCAGCTCAGCTGCAACCCGGCCAACCGGCGACTGAATGGCCGCCCTATTGAGGGAAAGCATGCCGTCGAGACGATGCACCGCTAATCCAAGGGCGACATGACCAACCTGAATCAAAATCAGGCTGTAATTCTGGGTCATTGCGTCTAGGTAAGGCAGTCCAATCAGGCGAGCGAGATCGGCGACCCATAGCACCCGACTGCGTCGGTTCATCAGCCCCAGCATGGCAGGATGCATATTGGGCATTGGTGTGAGCTGTTGGGTCGGCAGCACAACAACCTCTTGGATATGCTGCATTGTAAAAATAGCGGGCATATCCTCTGTCAGATAAAACTTGAGATGGGCATTCCCAGCAGCGCGACGCGGCTGATTGGGAATCGCTAGTGCAGATGTTGTCATCGATTACCCCGCTACCATTTGAACAGTTCGGACCAGCTGATCGCGCGTGAAGGGCTTGGTCACATAAGCATCAGCGCCTTGGCGCATGCCCCAAAGACGATCGATTTCTTGATTCTTAGAGGTGCAAATCACAATGGGCACGTTGACTGTGGCCGGATTTCGCTTCAGGCTGCGACAAAGCTCAAATCCGCTCATGCCGGGCATCACAACGTCAGTAACGATAACATCTGGTGCTTTTTCGTTGGCTTTGGCGATCGCCTCTTTCGCGCTGACTGCGCTGATAACGCTATATCCGCTCTCTCGGAGATAGTGGCTCATAAGCTCCATCTGGGATGCCGTATCTTCGACAATCAAGACAGTTTTGGTTAGGGTCATGCTCATAGTTGGTTCCGGTTAGATGTATGGTCGACTGACGTCAAGTTTTGGATGCGGGGCGAATTTGATGCCGTAGGTGCAGGAGGCAACGGCTCAGCCGAGATCTTCAGAATTGCTCTCGAAGTGGGCCTATCCAAATAGACAGGGATTGCTCCTACAAAAGTGACAAAGCCCAACGGCACTGACGTCCGTACCGCCGCTGGGTCTTCTAGCAGCCTTAGGAGAGGTGCTTGAACACCATCTTCAGCAGATCGGGCTGCGTAAATGGTTTGGTCAAGTAACCTGATGATCGAACAAGCTTTGCCTTGGCCCGGTCAATGAACCCTGTATTGCCGGTCACCATGATAATTGGAGTGTTTTTGAACATTGGATGGCGGCGCAGCAAAGAGCATAGTTCGTAGCCATCTAGGTTTGGCATCTCAACGTCTAGCAAGATGAGGTCGGGCTTGCTGCGCACGATCTGCATCAGGGCTTGGACAGGATTGCTGATCATGATGACCGAGAAGCTGGTGTCATCTAGAAATGACTTAATTGCTTGAAGAACAGTAGGGCTGTCATCGATACAGGCAATGGTGTAGGTTGTCTTTGCCGAACCGAGAGGTGTGCCGGCAGCCGGTGGTCCTTTGACAGGTTGCTGAGCTACCGACGGTGGCGGAGAGGGTCGAGACGGCTGAGGCTGACGAGCTCTAGCGGGTGAGGCAAGACGAGAGCCCTGGGGCGATCGCTGCCGCAGCTGATGCTGACAGTATTCCACCAAAGGGCGCAATTCTAGCTGACATAGCTGCGGAAATTCAATCAGCTTCTCCCGATCAATCAGCTCATAGGCCCCTTGCTGAAGCTGAAGGAACTGTCCGATCACCTCCTTTGCAATGCTCTCAATCAAGGTCGAGGCTTGGGGCAAATTGAGGTACTGCTGCTCTACAAGCCAGCAGATTGCTTGGTAATCTGGGACTTGAGCCGTGTCCCCCCCCGAGCCGCGATCGAACAGAAGACGGACTTGAACACGAACAGCGCTCACAAGAGTAGGCACGTTTTGACTAAGCTGTCGGAGGTGGCGATCTAATCGGCCAAAAGGGTCCACAGAATTAGATGCGTAGGTCAATCGCCCTTGATATAGGTAGATCGACCATGACGCCGAACCATCAGAAACCCTCAGACAGCCACTCGTTTGCCGACTAACAGACTGAGCCAGCAAGCTGAGGGGATACAGCTTTTGAAAGGGTTCGTGGCTCGCGATCGAAATCATATTCATCAGCCTCTACTCTCGTTCTCTTGCACATAACGTCATAAGTACACTTTGATTGGGTCGCAAATTGACCCCGAAACGACTCCAGGCTTTAGCACTGGGGAAACTTGAAGAACCTGGATGTATAGCTCGTGGTAGATGGCGTTGTTGGTAGATACTTTTGGGTAGATACTTTTGGGTAGATGGCCAAGGCTCAGAAAATAACTTATTGACAGTAGCAGTACGAAATTCTGCACTGTGAGTCGACAAGCCTCTATTGGTTAACAAGAACTATAGAACTACGTAGGATTCTAAAAATTGACCTACAGGTCACAAAATTTCCGAAAACTGGCCCCAAAATAGCAAATTTTATGCGCTGAGGCTTCTATAACTTATTTTGATATCAGCCCCCACATTAATCCTATCCTGCCTGCTTGCCCCATTCCGTAAAGTTTTCAAATTCGTGCTCAAGAGCTGGTGAAGATAAATACGGATGGCGCGTGAATAATATCAAAGATTCCGAAGGAACCTACACGAATCATCACTGGCCTACCACTCATATCAATCTTCCCGCATATTCTATTAATGATTCTTTTCGGAATAAGATTGCCATCGCCAGTTGCATCCCTCAAAGTTTATTAGAGCTAAATCAAATCGCAAATTTCTATTGCCTCAAAGCTGATTTTTGCTGTGCTCTCGTTGAAGGTTGCGTCTGCCCTTGCCGCTCAGGACAGTAGTTCTGACTCAGGGGGTAACGTTTCATGAGCAACAGAGCACGCGATTATCTAAATGCATCAAGACATTTACTATGTATGGCTAATTTGCTGTTCGGGCAGCCTGCATCAAACGGCGAATTTTGCTGCGCTGGTTCTTGAGATGCTCTGGGAACGTAAGCTCTATTGCCACCCGCTGGAGAAACCCGTGATTGGCCGGGGCTCCCGCAGGTACAAAGCTAGGTAACATTTCAATTTGATGCACTTGCGCCAGCAAACTTTGCGCTGGACTCCGTTCTGAAACAATGAGCAGTCCGAGAAGCGGCTTGGCCTGCTGCAGCTGCTCAAGGGAGATACTGGGGCTCAGCTCTAGCTCGATTCGAATATCTACTGTGCTAATTTCTCGGACATCTGCGATGTATGACTGATTTCCCCATTGTTCCCAAGAGAGTTCAGCTGTAGCCTGAACTTGTTTACGAATGCGCATGCCGTTTTCAGGAATAAAGTCCATAAATGCACGGACAAGGCTCGTAGAAATAAATCGGAATGAATCCAGCGGGCGATCGCGCTCTATTCTCTCTTGGGAATACCATGTTTTGACGTCGGAAAACAGCACAATAGCAATATCGTCGCGCTGGGCTTGATTCATCTCAATAAAATCAACCGCCAGCAGCGTTTGAAGTTGATCCGTTGCCGTGGCTCGGACGATATGGGCCTTGAGCAATACGCGGGCACCATAATCCCCTACGAGTTCTACCCAAACTTCATCGGCCACATCTGGCCAGATATCTAGAAGAATCTGCGCCCCTGTCTCGCTTACATTTGTGGTAGTTCCCCCCCAGCTGCGGCCCTCCCCGTGGACGATAGCAGTTAGCTTACGCGGTAGCCGATGAGCCCGCCGGAGCTGAGGTTGCTCAAAAGCCACAAGACATGCAGCGAGCAGCAAGAACAGGTTAAAGACACACCAAAGGGCATTGATTGAAGCTGCTTGGGTTTCTAAAGGACGCAAGACCAGCCAAAAGGGCAGCATAATCAGCGAGGCGGCTGAAATCGTCGCAACGATCACCAGGTAGCGAACCGACTCAAAATCAAAGCTGCGGCGGTCGACAACAAGCCCTTTGTCAGTGACGTTGAAGGACCCAAGCTGGGGATTAGCCAGGGCAAATAAGGTAACTAGACCCGCCTGAAACGAAAGGGCAAACTCATAGATTTCATTCCAGAACGAAAACCGGACATGCTTATAGGGAATATGGTTGGTCTGCATCGACAGGAAAATGTGCGGCAGGGCATATGCCAGCGTTTCAATTCCTAATCCCTTGACGGACGTGATGCCGAATAATAAAAACAGGCAGGGTGCTAAGGCATACATGAGACGAGGAAACCCAAAAAAGAAGTGAGAGGTCGCACTCATGTAGCAGATCCGCTGGGGAATGGTCAGGTTTAGCTTGCGGTTGAACAGCGGGTTTTCGGTTCGTAAAATTTGGGCCATGCCTCTAGCCCAGCGCACCTGTTGACCCACATAGGCAGAGAACTTTTCTGGAGCTAGGCCCGCAACCATAATTTTGTCGTAGTAGGCTGTTTCGTAGCCTTTGGAATGGAGACGCAAAGCCGTATGACAGTCTTCAGTGACCGTTTCAGTGGCAATACCGCCAACTTCAAGCAATGCTGAGCGCCGCACGAGAGCTGCCGAGCCGCAGAAAAACGTCGCATTCCAGTAGTCGTTACCCTTCTGAAGCACTTTGTAGAATAGTTCATTGCCTACAGGAATACGGCCTTGGGTAAGCAAGTTGCGCTCAAATGGATCCGGATTGTAGAACCAGTGTGGTGTTTGAGTCAGGGCAATATTAGAGTCAAAGAAGAAGCCGACAGTTTCCTGCAGGAAGCCACGGGTGGGAATATGGTCACAGTCTAGGATCAAGACCAAATCCCCAGTCGTTTTCCGCAAGGCCGTGTTGATGTTGCCTGCTTTGGCGTGATCATTGTTGTCTCGAACAAGCAGCCTGCAGCCAAGCTCGTCACACATCTGCTGTAACTGTGCGCGGCGCTCAGGGTACTTGCGGCCATCATCCAAGACGTAGATTTCTTTTTTGTCAGTTGGATATTCAATTGCGATCGCTCCCAGCACTGTCTTCCGAACAATCTCAATATCTTCGTTGTATGTCGGGATATAGATGTCGACCGAAAACCAGGTTTCCTGAGGAAAATCGGCTAGATCAACAGAGCGGCGNTTGCGAATCTTGAGAGTCTGAAAATAGGACAAAAATAGCGTGATAATCGCATAAAGCTCAGCGGAGTACAGCAGGACAGAAAAAACACCGTTGAAGAGGTCGTCCAAGTTAAGGGTATAGTTCGTCCGATAGTACAGATAGCGCAGCGTTGCGATCGAGCTAATAACAACAAGCAGTAAGTGAAAGTACTCGCTTGTGTGGTGACTGGTAAAGCGCTCTTCCAAAAACAAAATAGCGCGCCCCAGCAAAATGATTGCAACACCTAGGAGCATCTGCTGCAGGAGGCTGGGGCGAAGGGTAAGGAGTGGGCTAAAAAACAGCAGCAGCGCAGAGAATAGCAATACGAGCTGGCTTTGATTCAGATACTGCAGCAGATGGTCTATCAGCTTTGGCCATCGATGGGTAATCCAAGTGGAGAGCTGACGCGTGATCCGGTCGAACCGCTGAGTATTGCCTTTGTTTGTATGCTGCATGGTGTCCTAGAATATGTGCGCTGCGCGGTTGGCTCAAATGACTCAATCTTCGATAGTGCGATATCGCTTGAGATAGAGCTGCACGACACCATAAAGGACCAACGCTGCAGCCAGTACTCCCGCTGTTAGCACAATCCAATTGGTCCGAAACAGATGACGGAGCCTACTTTGCGCATCTTTCTGAAGGATGTCGGTTTGCGCTGGAGCCTGGGTCAAAAACTCCAGAGTGTAGGCATTAGGATCATCAGCAGATGTCCCAGCCGCATCGGCCTCAATTAGGGCTGTGTCCCCACGCAGCTGAAAGAAAAGTGGATCTTGGGCTAGGAGCTGCTGCAGCTGCTGTAGTCCAGCGGGGGTTTGGCTACTCAGAGCCATAAGGACACGTTCCTCGTTCCAAGGCGAGAGGACTTGCTTGATCAGGCCTTCACGGTCGGGGATAGTTTGAATGGTGCTCTGTCGCCATTGTCTAGAGAGAGCATCTTTGAGCTTGAAACCATCTACCTCAAACACATCGGGCAGTGGAAAGCGGTCTCGAACACCAATGCCGACAAGATTTTGATCGGCCTGAACGCTGTCAGGAAGCTGCTTAGCTCGATAAACCTGAAGGCGAATCGAGTCTGCCCTACTGAGACGACCCAATCGCTCAGAAAATTCCAGCATTAATTCCAGCTCTGTCGTGGAAGGCTCATCGGGCATCACAACAGCGGTACTGGATAGATCTTGAGGAGCGGCAAAAGGATATCCCGTTGTCAGCAGCTTGAGATCGGGAATGCGTGCGCCCATTTCTCGGCTGAGATCGAACCGGGTTTCTGTATGGACTGTGCCCCAGAGCTGGGCATCTGTAACGCGGCTGCAGGATCGGCGCTCCCTTGGATCGAGCTGAAAGTTGATCCGCATTTTTGACTGCGGGGTAATTTGGTCTTCCGGTAGCGTGACCCTCAGGGTTTGCCGCTGAGCGCCATCAATGGAAGTCAGGCGATCGCCATCGAGACCCACTCCATCTAGCTGGACCTCAACCAAAGACGTCAATGGATTGACCTGAGGGCCATAACTATATTCCAACGTCATGGTGTTACCGGGCAAAAACCGGTCATCGGGCCGACCCCGAAAATCAAACTCCAGCGCAGGCGCTTGGGATCCACGGACAGTGACATCTCCGATTGGTTGCCCGAAGTAATTTGTCAGGTCCCCAAGCTGGAACTTGTCTTGTGACGGTAGATATCGGGGCCAATCTCTCGGTGCAGGTGGCGGCACATCGCTGACTTCCTCGACGAAAATAAGATTTCCAGTAGCAATCTGCCAGTCTGCTGGCTGCGCGAGAAATTGCGCCGCTTTGATGACTGCCGCTTCGCTATTCCCTGTTATCACTAGAACAGGCCGCTCTGCTTCGGGAGTTGTGGTCAACGTCAATACCCCTGTATCTGGCGGTAGCGGCTGCCCTGTGTCGTCGAGCAGCTGGCCATTTTCAAGATCGAGGGGGAGATCAAGCTCCCTCAAAGCGGGTTGAGCAGATGGAGTACCAATGACAATCAGCCGTTCCCCAAGTCCACTTTCAAGATCCTCTGTCATGCGAGCATCTAAGGGACGGTAGTCCGCCATGCGTCCCATCGATACTTGAAACTGGGCAGCGGTGGTTAGCCATGCATCATCAACAGTTTCGGGCTGTAGATAGGCAACTTGATTGGGAGTCAGACTTAGATCATCGAAAATAGGATAGGGATACTGGGCAAAGTTGAGAGCAATGGGCTGGGGCTGAAAGTCGAACACCAGCTTGGAATCCGGTAAAATCTCCGTCCATAGCGATGGATCTAGAGCATCTTGGGTACAAGTCGGTGAGTTATTTTGCAGGGTCGCAACGATCAACTCGTTATAGTCTTGCAAGATCTCCACCGGGATCTCAAGGACCACATCCCCAATTTCGCCTTGGGGCAGGTTGAGGGGAACGCTGCCAATGCTCGTATCGTTGACCAACACATTTAGGTTAGACCGAGTGGCATAGAGGGCAGCAGAATGGCGAAAACGGAGGAGAAGCTTGACGGATTCGACATCCCAATTGCGAGGTCGGGTGAACCGGAGTCGCGTCTCATCGTAGATTCCTTCTAGGCGGAGTTGATTACCGACTAAAGGACTGCGGTTAAACTCCAAGACATACTCTCCTGCCGGCTCTGCTAGGGCAACGGGGTCATCTGCAGATAGGCGGGAATCGTTGGCATCAGCATTGCTCTCCTCCCCATCGCCATCCTGAGTAGTCGTCTCAGCATCAGCATCCGGTTCTGTAGCCTGGGACAGCAGCATGGGTTGTTCTAGGTGGGACCCATCTTGATAGGCAGGGAGCTGGGCCACAGCGGACAGTTGAAACGGCAGCCCAAATCCAGTCAGAAACAGAATCAGGCAGACAATGACACGAAGTTTTCGAGCAGTCACGAGACCAAGCCAGCGAGATAGAATGTCCATAGAAGCTTTGGCAACACAGGGTAGTAAGCGCGATTGACGGATAATTGACAGGTGATTGACAGGTGATTGACGGATTGCAGCGGCGCAAGGTCAATATGAAACCACTATGGGAACGGCGTCACGGCAAGTAGCGGCAGGCTAAAACGACCCGCGTTAATCAGAGCTAATGGCCGTGGCGGAAAATGAAGGCCGCTGGAGCGGCAGCAGTCCGAACCACACAAGGTTGTGCGTGTAGTAGGCAGAGTCGTTGTCCCAAAATCCGTTCTCGTAGGTAGGGGTCAGTTTTTGATCTAAAATCTGTGTCGCGAGCTCAGGCGCAACGAGCTTCAAGGCAGGGTAGAGCATGGCATACTGAGCCGTGGATTCGTAGTCCACAAGGGCTTGCCCGTCAACGCTGAGCCGGGCGGGCAGCGTTTGCTGCTCTTGCCACAGCTGGCGCAGGTAAGCTGAATGGGTTTGCAGATACTGGAATGCCCGTGGCTCATAGAACCACGCGGCGTCTAATCCAACCCGCCACCAGACCCGAAAGGCGTCAAAGCTATAGTTGCTGGATAGCGACGACGACTGTGGAAGGATCTCGTAGCGATCGCGCTGGGGGTTGTAGACAATCCAATCCCCTGGTAGCCCCGTATTCGATAAGGCGCTAGCGGCATCCAGCGTGCGATAGCCGCTGTCAACCAAGGTCATCCAATCGTGGGCTGGGTCCGCTTCGGCAAAGAGCCGAAAGGCGTAGGGTGCGATGTAGGACGGGTTAAGAATTAGGGTGTCATCCTCTGGGAAGAATGCCTCCCGTGGTCCCGGGAGTAAAACGCGGTCGTTCGCAATAGAATTTGGCGCAGGTGTGCCGTCACGGGGCTCAATGTTGAGGGTCGCAATATCGAGGGTCGAACTCTCCCAGAGATCAGCCAGCTTTTGCTGCGCCAGCTCTCGGTAAACGGGGCAGTCCCACCGGCTCGCCGCTAGGAGAAGTGCTGTGATGGCATCAATATCCGCATCACTGGCAAAATTTTGGTCAAGGATACCCCAGTCTCCCGAAGGCTGTTCCCCCCAGCGCCAGGCCCACAGCTGGTCAACAAGTTCACCGGTCTCGTCATACCGGGCCAGGTTGGCTTCAGCCCAGTTCAAGGTCTTGTGGAACGTAGATCTATCGTTGATCATCACTGCCCGCAGCATGGCGTAGGCTTGGCCTTCGGATGTGGTGTGCTGATCGGCTCGCTCCCAGTCAATCACGCGTCCGTCGTTGTCGATAAAGCGATCGCGATAGGCAACCCAGCTCTCAGTCAGCAGGGTCGTATTGTCCGACGGAAGATAGGGCAGCCGGAGGGGGACAGCGGCGACAGGATCAAACTGGGATGTCTGGGATGAAATGGGTTGACAAACCGGAACATCAGCCGCTGCAGGCCAGGGAATGGCCACAATACCCATTACAGCTGTGGCAATCCAGTAGGCTTGGCGGTGTCGATGGAGGCAGGCGCGGAATAATGTCATGGCACTTGGCGTGTCAGAGCGAGATAAGAGGTACAGAGTAAACGGCGATCGCTGATGGTAACTGCTGTAGGCGGCGCTGATTCAATAGCACGCGACATCGGTTGGTGCTGGCGGCAAGATAAATTTTGAGAGAACTCAACGCCTGCTAATACGATCAGCTCTGGGGCTCTTGATCCGAGTATTTATCCCAAATTCACAGCAACTAAACAAAGGCATTTGGGTTTGCAGCGCAATTCCTGATGGGGTGAGGTGACCGGGAATACAGGAAAAACCGGTTTCATAACGTGATGCCAACGATGCCAATCTTTTCCCACTCAAATGCCAAGCGCCCTGGACCAGCGGTCTTGACGCGCTTAGCTTCTGTTCGAGCAAAAGTGATGATGGTGGCCTCCATTGCATCCCTTACTCTGCTGCAAGGCTGCGTATCCTCTGCTTGGTTTCGCAGTACTTTTTTGACCGTCACTGCTGAGATGACAGTGACGAAGCTCAATACCCCAGGGCAATATCAGGTATCCGGCAGGATGGACTTACCCAATGACACCACCATGGGGGTGGCCGCGCTGCGCTACTTGACATTGCGTGATCCAGTCGCCCAAAATGCCGCTGGGCGACGGGTGTACAGCTTGTTAGACTACACAGACGTAACGATTTCAGATGGAGCCTGGCAAACCAGCCTTGATCTATGGCAAGCGGGTGATGATGGTCAGTTTCAAGAAAGCTGGCAAGGGTATGGCGATCGCCTCGATTGGTCTGTTGTTCCAGACGAGGAGGTTGTCTTCATCACGATTCCCACGCCCACAAAAGAGTTAGCCCAGCTAGAACAGCGGCTACGCACCCGCCAGCAGCGGCTAGATGATGCACTCCTGCGGCGGACATTTGAAGGCGCACTGTATGCCGAAGTGGCTTATTTAGATGACGTTCCCCTGCCAGAGGGCACCTCATCTATGCCCGATCAAGATCCGCTAGCGATCAACGGTGGCTGGGGACGGCGTTACGTCCTGCAGCCAGAGCCCTTGAATCCTAATACGCTCCAACAGCCCAGCGATCGCCGAACGACCGCACCCCCATCACCAGCGGAGTTTCTGCGGTAAGGTTGACCACTGAATTGCGACGGGCATGGCAACTGCCCGTCACGATCAAGGCAGTACTATTTTTTCGGGGCCGATATGCCGCTGTCGGGTTCTAAGCGTGCCCCATCTAGGACAGTATCGGTCAGGTCAACATCGGTCAAATTAGCATTGGTCAAATCGGCATCTGTGAGATTGGCATAGCGCAGGGTCGCGCCCGTCAAATTAACACCTTTGAGCGATGCTCCAGTCAAGATAGTTCCTGACAGATTAGCGCCGGTCAAGTCTGCATCCTCCAAGTTTGAGCCCCATAGGTCTGCTCCGGCCAAAACAGTCCCAGTTAGGTTCGCCCCTTTCAGATTGGCCCCAGATAAGTTGACATGGCTCAAATCCAGTCCCCACAGCGGTGCTTCTGGCCCAATCCAGTAGAGATCTTGTTGCCCGATCTTGAATCCAAGAGGAAACTTCGTCGTAGAGTCGTATAGCGCTTTGCGCAACCGGGCTCCGGTGAGATTAGTTCGAGTCAAGTCAGCGCCAATTAAGTTCGCCTGTTGAAAGTTTGCCCCATCTAAATTGGCATTCTGAAAATTAGCGTAGGTGCAGTTGGCCTGCTGTAGGTCAGCCTGCTGCAAATTACTGCCCTGCAGCTTGCCGTGGCTCAAATCTGCTTGTGCCAGCTGGGCGCCGGTTAGGGCGCTTTCAGAGAGATCAATTTTGCTGAGGTTAGCACGGCTTAGATCGACCGCAGACAGATCAGCGCGGCTCAAATCATTCTCCTGGAGACTTGTGCCCGGAGGAACGATGCAACATCGAATGGTGTCAAGTCTATAGCTAGCATCGCCTATATCCGGAATGAGCTGCCCCGCCGATAGGCTATCGGGAAGATCATCTTGCACCGGTGGCCCTGCGCTATCGCTCTCATCTACCAATAGCTCATCTAGTCGCTGATCTAAACGCTTTTGCTTTCGGGATAGCTCAACGCTGGCGAACCCTGCCGCAACACTGAGAAGAATAGAAATACCGACATAGCGGATCGCAATATCGCGTCTGTCAGGGTGGAAAATAGGGGGCACGTCGCCTTGATAGACCAGAGGGATATTGACGCGAATTGAGTTAGATCGATGTAGCGCTAGCGGCACAGTCAAACAGGTAAATAGACCGCTAGAGACTAAAAGTGCAGGCAGAAAAATCCGCGCTGCGGGAGAGTTATGCATGCTGAGGTGCTCCAACCAACAGTAGTCGTTATGGCTCTGCCAAAAGCTACGACTAGACTTATCTACTCAGATCAATCAATCCGTTGAGCTGAAATCAGGATTTTGGACCTGGGTTCATCAGAAAATCCTAGAGGCCTGGCTGCTGCGAACAGCTACCAGTGCGAGGAACTACTACCAAGGACATGCCACTAGATTGGCAAGCACCAGCATAGTGCTAGCCAATATTTCAGCGCTACGGAAGAGGACACTGGGGACGAGAGGGTTATGATAAGAAGTATTGATATTTCTTAACACAAATGTCTGCCCCTTCTTCAAAGCCTTCGATGCCCCAGCGCGAATCAGAACCGCAGACCGTCAATATAGCGAGCCAGTCACCCGTCATGGTTGAGACGACAACCAGCAGGGTTATCGCTGCCATTGAGACTCACGTTTTGTTTGGCAACAAGCTGAGCCTAGAGCTGGTTGCGATTTTGCTGGTGTACTTCGTCCAAGGCATTTTAGGGCTGTCCCAGCTGGCCGTTAGCTTCTTCCTCAAAGATAACCTAGGCCTTTCCCCCGCTGAGATGGCGGCACTTCTGGGGGTTGTGTCGATTCCATGGATCATCAAGCCAGCTTTTGGCTTCATGTCAGACGGTTTGCCTATTTTTGGCTATCGCCGCCGCCCGTATCTTATTCTGGCGGGGTTAGTTGGCGCAGCATCTTGGGTCATGCTAGCGACATTGGTCCACACAGCCCTCGGCGCTACCATCAGCATTACCTTAGGATCCGCGTCTATTGCCCTCAGCGATGTCATCGTCGACTCCCTTGTTGTGGAACGCGCTCGCCGCGAATCCCAGTCGGTGGCCGGATCGCTGCAATCTCTATGCTGGGGTACGGCAGCTGTTGGAGGCCTGTTGACGGCATATTTCAGCGGCTCTTTGCTAGAAGAATTCAACAGCCAAACCGTTTTCCTGATCACCGCAACGTTTCCCTTAGTGGTGTCCTGTGTGGCAGGGCTGATCGTGGAAGAGCGCGTAGCCGCCAACCAAGGGGCAGTGGTTGTGCGGCAGCAGATCACTTTGCTGCGGCAGGCTATTGGGCAAAAAGCCATCTGGATGCCAGCGCTGTTTATATTTCTATGGCAGGCAACACCATCTTCAGATTCGGCTTTTTTCTTCTTTTCGACTAACGATCTAGGATTTAACGCCGAGTTTCTAGGTCGTCTGCGACTGGTGACCAGCGGCGCTGCGATCGCCGGAATTTGGCTATTCCAACGTTTCTTCAAACGGGTTCCATTTCGCACTATTTTCTGCTGGACAACGCTGATTTCTGCTGTACTGGGTTTGACTTCTCTCCTGCTTGTAACCCATGCAAACCGCGCGCTGGGCATCGACGATCGCTGGTTCAGCCTTGGCGATAGCCTTGTGCTGACGGTAATGGGCGAAATCGCCTATATGCCTGTCTTGGTTCTCGCTGCCCGCATCTGTCCGCCGGGGATAGAAGCGACGTTGTTTGCGCTACTGATGTCGATTTTGAACTTGGCTAGGCTGTTGTCCCACGAGGGTGGAGCCTTGCTCACCAAGATGCTGGGGATCACGGACACAAGCTTTGAGCATCTGTGGATATTGGTTTTGATCGCCAATGTGAGTACCCTGTTGCCGCTCTTAGCGCTGCCCCTGTTGCCTGACGACAGCGCTGCTTCCGACGGCACCGAGCCTCCGGACGAGGGACAAGCCTCTGGGCAAGCAGCGCTGCCAACAGGGCTATCCTCCCCCCACCAGTCCTACGGAGCCCCGCAGATGGTACCTGTGGATCTTCATGTTCTTGGGGACGTAGACTGATGCCCTATATTCTGCCCGCCCCCTCATAAGCCCTGTTGAGCGGCAAATGCCTGACTTGCCCCCCCTATTGGGGTAGAAACGCCCACAGCTCTGCGCTTCAATCGCCTTATCATCGTTGCCCTTACTCACTCACTTATCCCCGTGACAACATCAACACCCATCGACCAAACCCACGGCTACTCCTACAGCCGAGAAGATTGGCAAGCCGGCTACCGCTCCCTTCACAACGAGTTCGACTATTGGATTGATGACATCACAGGTGAGATTCCTCCGGAGCTGACAGGAACGCTGTTTCGCAATGGGCCTGGACTGCTAGAGATCGGTGGCACGCCAATCCAGCATCCCTTCGATGGGGACGGCATGGTCTGCGCGATCGCGTTTCAAGATGGTAAAGCTCACTTTCGCAATCGCTATGTACGGACCGAGGGCTACTGCGCTGAGCAAGACGCCGACGCGATTCTCTATCGCGGGGTGTTTGGCACTCAAAAACCAGGTGGTGCTTTGGCAAACGCCTTTGATTTTCGCCTGAAAAACATCGCCAACACCAACATCATCTATTGGGGAGAGAAACTGCTGGCCCTATGGGAAGCTGCGGAGCCGCACCGGCTCAATCCCCATACGTTAGAAACCATCGGCCTCGATCATCTAGACGGTGTTTTGGAGCAGGGTGACTCCTTCGCAGCCCATCCTCGGGTCGACCCAAGTTGCCAATTCACAGACGGCGAGCCCTGCCTGGTCAATTTTTCCATTCAACCGGGGCTCTCCACACGAATCAATCTCTACGAGTTTTACCCCAGCGGTAAGCTGCGGCGTCGCTACTCCCACAATGTTGCTGGTTTTGCCTTTATCCATGACTTTGCCATCACGCCAAACTACGTCATCTTTTTCCAAAACCCAATGGCGTTCAACCCTGTTCCCTTCGCCTTAGGGCTACGGGGACCGGGAGAGTGCATTTCGTTCCAGGCCGATAAGCCAACCCGCATTATCGTCATCCCCCGGCAGCCTTCGGGTCAGGCTATTCACCTCGAGACTCAGTCCGGCTTCGTGTTTCACCACGCCAATGCCTTCGAAAAGGACGACAAACTCGTTGTGGATTCAGTGTGCTACAGCGGCTTCCCGGAGGTCGAGCCCAACCAGGATTTTCGCCAAATCGATTTTGACAAGATTCCAGAAGGCCAGCTCTGGCGCTTTGAGCTTGACCTAGGGCAGGAGACCGTGACGCGATCGCAGCTCGAGAGCCGCTGCTGTGAATTTCCTTGGGTCCATCCTTCCCACGCCGGACGGCCCTATCGCTACGTTTACCTTGGAGCGGCGGCACAGCCAACAGGAAACGCCCCCCTACAGGCGATTCTAAAAGCAGATCTTGAAACGGGCGATCGCCAGCTGTGGAGCGCAGCACCACAAGGCTTTGCAGGCGAACCCTTGTTCGTTCCTCGTCTAAATAGCACGGCGGAGGATGACGGTTGGGTCATGACCCTAGTGTTTAATGCGGCCCATGGGCGATCGGAGCTGGTCATTTTAGACGCCCAGGATATTAGCCAAGGGCCAATCGCAACGCTGCGGCTCAAACATCACGTACCCTATGGGCTGCATGGAAGCTTTGTGCCGCAATATTTTGGCCCAGAGACGTTGTAGAGGCTGACCAACTCAACGTCAGCCATGGTGGCCTGTAGCTAGCCCAAGCTTGACAAGCCTAGGTTCAGTTAGCCCGGTCGATCGTCGTCCTCATCTCAAATCTAACCCTCCTATGCTGAACTGGATTACTAGCATCATCGCCTCGCTAGGCTATGTAGGAATCGCATTTTTGATGTTTTTGGAAAACGTCATACCGCCTATTCCGTCTGAAGTGATTATGCCGCTGGCTGGATTTAGTGTGTCCCAAGGGGATCTAAATCTGACGGGGGTGATTGTGGCCGGTACCATTGGTTCGGTTGCTGGGGCACTACCGTGGTACTGGCTGGGGCGGCGGCTTGGCACAGACCGGCTCAAGCAGCTGGTAGATACCTATGGCAAAATAGTTGGCCTGTCAGCCAAGGACGTAGAAAGATCTCGCCATTGGTTTAACCGCTATGGGTCACTCACGGTCATGCTAGGGCGCTTGATTCCAGGCATCCGTACCTATATCTCCGTTCCAGCCGGCTTGGAGGAAATGGTATTTTTGCCGTTTTTGCTTTACTCGACTCTCGGCACCATTGTATGGATCGGCTTTTTGAGCATAGCAGGGTATTTTTTAGGTCAGAACTACATGGTCATTGGGCGCTATTTAGGACCCATTGGTCGCGTAGTCATCGTCGTCCTTGCGGTAGCATTTCTCGCCTTCATCCTACAGCGCGCTATTCGCGCCTCCCGTCGGCCAAAGTCATCGCCCCCATCTGAGACGTCAAAAAAGGATTTACCATGATGCTCGTTGACGGTCAGGCGACATAGCTTGGTGCAAACTGTCAGTTTGTTGGTGATGATAGGGCTTCCGGGCAGCGGCAAAACAACCCTCGCTCACCGCTTCGCGCCTGCAGACCGCCTCGTTTCAACAGATGCAGTCCGCAGAGAACTATTTGGCGACGAAGCGGTTCAGGGACCGTGGTCTCAAGTAGAAGCTCGCGTCATGACGCGGCTTGTGCAGGCTCAGATACGGTGCCAGGCCACGCCGGCCCAATGTGCCGTTTACGACGCGACCAATGTGGTCCGTCGCCAGCGCTGTCGGTTTTTGCGACAGGCTCGGGAGATAGGGTTCACCACGATATACGGCTGCTGGCTAGATTACTCCCTTGACCTTTGCCTAGAGCGAAATCGGCTGCGATCGCGACAGGTTCCCAACGCCATAGTGCAGCGGATGCATCGCTGTCTTGCCGGGGCTCCTCCCAATTTGGACGATGGATTTGAAGGTCTGGTGCGAATACCGCAGCGAGGCTGTTCCTAGGAGGTGTGGAAATTGCGATCGCACAGCTGGCATAACCGAACCCAGCCACCCCTAAGAGATTGATAGGCTAGGGATACTCCAAGATAGGTCTATTTTTTGTTAGGGGAGTGAGGTGGATGGCTGCAACTGACTTCAAAGACTACTATGCCGTGCTTGGCGTTGAGAAGCGCGCTAGTGCGGACGACATCAAGCGCGCCTACCGCAAACTAGCCCGTAAATACCACCCCGACCTGAATCCAGGGAATAGCGAGGCCGAAAACCGCTTCAAAGACGTCAACGAAGCCTATGAAGTTCTCTCTGATCCGGACAAGCGGAAAAAATATGACCAGTTTGGGCAGTATTGGAAGCAGTCTGGGGCACCAGGCGGCTGGCCTGGTGGCGCAAGTGCCGGGACTAACGTTGGTGTAGATGGCTTCGATTTTAGCCAATACGGCAGCTTTGATGACTTCATCAGCGAGTTGTTAGGTCGATTCAACACTGGAGGAGCGTCGTCAGGCCCGCAGCCAGGGTATCGCTACAAAAGCCGCACTGGACCGACATCTGGTGGATTTTCCACCGACGGCTTTGGTAGTGACCCCTTTGGCAATGTGGGTCAAGACTTGGAGTCTCCTATCACCCTCAGCTTTGCAGATGCGTTCCGTGGTGTGCGGCAGCGTTTAAGCTTAGGGAATGAAGTGATTACAGTACGAATTCCTCCCGGTGCTAAGCCCGGCAGTCGGATTCGTGTACGCGGTAAGGGGCGGATGTCATCCTACGCCAATCAGCGAGGTGACCTGTACCTGATTGTGAACCTAAAGCCCCATCCTTTCTTCACATTTGATGGCAATAACCTCGTTTGTGACGTACCTATTTCCCCAGATGAGGCAGTGCTGGGCGGTGCAATCAACGTCCCTACACCCGATGGCTCAGTGACAATGAGCATTCCTCCTGGCGTCCGATCAGGGCAGACCTTGCGGCTGCGAGGTAAAGGCTGGCCACTACCAAAAGGCGGTAGGGGGGATCAGCTTGTTACGGTAACTATTATTCCCCCAAAAACGGTCAGCAAAGCTGAAAAGGATTTGTATATTAAGCTACAAGAAGTTCGGAGCTATAATCCCCGAAAACATTTAGACTCAGTGTCCCTCTAGGTAATGTGACCCAAATACACCACATTGGTCGAGATCCCATCTGCCCGCTAGGATCTGTAGAAAAGTGATAGCAGATCTACAGCTCTTGGAAGATTTACCTGAGGTTCATTTAATGTGTGTCAGCTAATACAAGGCCTTCATTGAATGTGTATTATTATGTCATTAGTAAATTACTAGAATGACTATGCATTTGGAGTGAGGCCTAGTCAGCTTATATTGTTATACTCTAATGCTAAGCAACCTCAGGTATTTATGCTTAAGTGTATATACTTATGCTTCTCGGGTGCCTGGCTCTTGGAGGTTAAACTATTGGGTGTCATGATGGAAGACCAAGTAATGAAGCAGAGGGTCAAGTCTATGTACGGCTATGCGCTTCGTCAGGGAGCATGCTCTCTAGATGAGGTGCCTCGGTTCGTGATGGAGATCCTCAAAGAAGACACGGCACAAGATGCCATTGATGATCTGGTCTCTGTAGTTCCAGCGCTTTCAGATGCTGTGAGGAGTTCAGACCAGTCGGCAGGGGTGGTATAGCACTGCTGACGTGGGGCTATCGTACGGAGCACAAGCCTCTATAGAAGTGTTCCCAAAACACGGCGAGTATCTTCACCAGTGCGCTTCCAGCTGAACAGAGCAGCACGCTTCAGCCCTGCCTGTTTAAGCTGGTCTCTCGCTAGATCATCCGTTGCGATCGCCTGCATTGCACCAGACAGTTCTTTTAGGCTATAGGGATCGACAATCCAACCGGCGTCACCTGCGACTTCAGGTAGGGATGACAGGTTGGATGTAATCACAGGGGTGCCGCAGGCCATGGCCTCTAGAACGGGTAGGCCAAACCCTTCCCAGAGACTTGGAAACACCATTGCTACGGCCTGATTGATCAGGGCAGGCAGCTGCCTGTAGGAAACATAGTCTAGAAATCGGACGCGGTTTCCAAGGCCGTATTCTGCTGCTTGAGCCTGAAGCTGTGGCGTGTACCGAGGGTCTGGTGCTCCGGCAAACCAGAGCTGACAGTCTGTTGCCGATGAGATACGGGCAAATGCGGCCAGAATTCGAGCGACGTTTTTGTGGGGATCATGGCGACCCACATGAAGAAAATAGCGTTTGACGGGCAAGCCTAGATCCTTGAAGTGCTCCCCATCGTGGGATAGGGCAATTGGAGTGATCTTGTCTGCCGAAATCCCGCAAAAATCTATCGCATCCCCTGCAGTAGCCTCAGAATTGGTGATGATATGGAGGGACTGACGTAGAACGCGGGGAACATAGTATCGCGTGTAAAGCGCTAAGGGGGAGGTCGGTTTTGAAAAGCGGCGGGCAATGAAGTCATGGACAGTGACAGCAAACCGGACCCCCGTCCATAGGGGCGCTTCCGGAACGGGGGAAAACAAGAGGCTAGATCCTTTGGCCCTATAGATGCGAGGCAATGCTAGCTGGGTCCACCGCAGTCGCCGCAGATGACCCATCGACCCCTGCTCCGCAGACATATCTCCGGATACAGGTTCCACAGGGTAACCGGGGTGCTCTTCAGGGGATAAAAGCAGCGGCTCTAGGTCGCCCAAATGGGGAACTAGATTGAGGCCATAGGTGGCTAGCCCGGTTGGCTTTGCCATCAGGAAAGACAAATTGACGAGCAGTGGATTCACCAAGGACGTCCGACTAACGATATCTGATGGAAAAGATTAGGAGGCTGTCGCAGTGGCGCTGGGAGCCGGAAATGCCGGGGTAAGCTGCACGAATCTTTCAATGTCTTCCAAAATGCCGTTATAGTTCAGCAGCGCTTGTTGATAGCTTTGCGCTTTGACGGCAGCATCGATTGCAACGAGATGCCCAAAGATTTCCTTGGAAATGTCCCGAGCCTCGGGCTGAACGCTCTCATCTAGCTTACGGGTAACAGATGCCATTTTGAAGCGTAGATCACCTAAAGGGCCGTGGATCAGGGAATCTACATCGGACCACTGAGCCTTCCGAGCCATCTCTGGCATATCCATCAGACGTTCCCGTAGATGGTCGATATCAGCGACATAGGCTTCAATTTGAGCAACGTCGGCGTCGCTGTAGGATGGAGCCTTGGCCTCGGTCGGGCCACCACAGCTGACGATAAATATAGCGATCGCCGCCAAGAGACAGGACAGAAGTGAACGATAACGTGCCATTGGACTGTGCGTGAAGAACAATTTCTATTTAGCTTGACATCATCGATATCCAAATGCAACACAGTGATGCCGCAACATCCCAGATACCGTCATATTTAAGTCACAGCTTAGGCCTTACATCAGCAGTGGTCTGTATGGGGCCGCGAACTAAAATTACCGTGGCGCTGCTGCTGCGGGCGATGACCTCCGGAATATTGCTGCGTATGGCCTGGAGCAAGATGCTCTCGCGACTCGCTCCTAAGATAACAACATCCGCCTGTTCGCTCTGGGCAATGTCTAAAATAACGTCGCAGACGGGGGCACCCTCAGCTGAATGCGATCGCACAGGATAGCCTAGGGACTTCAATCGATTGACGGCCTGGGTCAAGGGTTTCGTATTGTAGGCTTTGGTGGTGGCAAAGACTTGGCATACCGTTATGCTGGGGGCATCTCCCAAGCGAGCCAGTGGTGAAATATGGGCTAGGGCCTGCTGGGAGTTTGGCCCTCCGGCCACAGGAAACAGCCAGCGCTCGAACTGGGGATTGGGGCTCAGCTTGACGACAATGACCTCACAAGGAGCCTGGCGAACGACTGTATCGACCGTATTGCCAAACACACGACCCGGTATTTTGGTCCTGCCTTGCCAGCCCATCAGCGTCAAGTCGATGTGGCGCTCTCCGATGGCTTCTAGGGTAGCGCTTGCAACGTCGTGGGCAGCCCGAATTTGGGTATGTACTGCTAGATTCCATTCCTGCCCAATTTGCTCAGCCTGCAGCAGCAGCCGTCGACTGAATTGCGTATGAACGGTAGCTTCGTAGGGAGAGCGGCTGCGGGAGATTTTGATAATTTGTAGGCATTCCAGCTCGTAGTCTCGACTGCGGGCGATCGCCGCTGCAATACGGAGCAAAAATGGAGCCGTTTTAGGATTTCCCAACAGCACGAGCAGTCGTCCCCGCCCTGTCGCAGGCGATCGCGTCTGATAGACCACATAGGACGGCTCAGCCTGGGGGCCAGCAGATTGACCCTGACCGCTCAGCTGGTCAGACTCAGCCCGGATGATGTCAGCCCGGGTAATGATCCCTACTAAACGCGGCCCTTCAGTAACCGGCAGACGACTGATTTTGAAGCGATTAAGTAGATATAAAATATGGGGCAGCGAATCTAGAGGACGCACCGTCACCGGATGGGGCGTCATCACGTCTGTAAGCTGCAGCTGGCTGGCCTTAACAGATCGCTTACCGCGCTGTCGAGAGACATCTGAGAGGTCTGAGCGCGTAACAATCCCCACTAGCCTGCCGTCTTGCACTACGGGAAAGCCCCGATGGTGGGATCGAGAAAAGGTTTGCATCACCTCATGCAAAGGCATTGCGCTAGACAGGGTTTCCACAAGGGGCTGCATGAGCTGAGCCGCTGTCAGGTGAGTGATCGGGTCAGAGCTATCTTCATTACCCTCAAAACTGATTCCTCGCATCGCCAGCAGACGGTTGTATATCGATCCGCTATAGAGCAAGTCTGACGTCAGGTATGCCGTTACCGAGGTGATCATCAGCGGCAGCACCAGGTTAAAGTCCGCTGTCATTTCAAACACAATGACAATGGCAGTGATAGGCCCCTTCGTAACGGCGCTGAAAAAAGCCCCCATGCCAGCTAGCGAGTAGGTTGACAGAGAGCCAATATCAGCAGGTAGTCCCAAAGGTAAACTGACTGCAGATTCTAAAGCAGAGGCCCCAGTGCCCACTAGAAGCCCCAAGGATGATCCTAAAATCAGCGCAGGAGCAAATATCCCTCCCGGAGCCCCAGAACCGCAGGCAATCAGGGTGAGCAAAAACTTTAGCCCAAAGCCCAAAAGGACGATATGCCAGGCCAGATGTCCCTGGCTAAGAAATTCAGGCAGACCCGTATTATCGCGGAATTCTGTTGGCAACAACAGGGTAATTAGCCCCGACAATGCTCCAGCGATCGCCACCTTGACCGGCAACCTAAACGCCAGAAGCCGCTGATACAGCTGGCGGCTCGCGATGATACCCCGCCCGAATAAGGCCCCCAGAACCCCGGCTAGCAGCCCCAAGATGATAAAAAACGGCACGTCTTGCAGAGAGACATTTGCAGAGGACACCGTCGTTGTCAGCGTCAAGCTGATGCTGCGGCCACCTAAAATTCGCGAGACGACAGCTCCAATAAACGAGGCGAGAATAGCCGTACCAAGGGTCAGTCCTGAAAAGTCATGCAGCAGCTCCTCCACCACAAACAAGACGCCTGCAATGGGAGCATTGAACCCCGCTGCCAGACCTGCAGCGGCCCCGGAGGCCAACAGCTGTCGCCGGTATTCTGGAGACGTAGGAATCCACTGGTTGAACTGTGCAGCCAGCGCTGCACCAATATGAACGGTCGGCCCTTGACGCCCCAAATTTAGCCCGGACCCCATGGTGAGGATCACGCCCAAGAGCTTCACTAGGGCAACTCGCAAATTCAGGCGGCTTGGCATATTAGCCAGCGCCATCTTGACTTGGGGAATGCCGCTTCCCGCCGCTTCTGGGGCCAGGCTCTCAACTAGCAAACCCGCCAAACCACCTCCCAAAAGGCCAATGACAGGGAGTGCCCACCAGTTCGAGGGGCGGGTGGCCAACTCTATACGCCATGCCCCTAACGCCCCTGCCCCTTGACGCAGCAAGACAGCCGTCAACCCCGACACCAGCCCGATAGCGCAAGCTTCAAAGATGGCAATTCGCTTAGGACGAAGGGAAAGCTGGCGCAGACGGCGACGGATAGTTTGTAGCACTGTGGGCAGACCGCTAAAACGATGAGCCAGGTTGCTTAAGAAATACCACTTCAGCAGGGGTACTGCGGCGACCTAAGGTGGGATTACGATGGGGAAACCGCCCAAATCGCTCGATCACCTGCTGGTGGCGGAGCGCATAATCGTAAGCGTCCCGCAGCTCTGGCGATTGAGCGGCCAACGCCTCAAACAGGCTGACCGACTGCTGCTGGTCTGCTAAAGATTCGCTGTGCTCTAAGGGAAAGTAGAAAAACATGCGCCGGACGGGCGGCAGCGCTCGGTCGAACCCGCAGGCGATCGCGGCTTTGGCCACAGCAGCAGCGTGGGGATCGGAGGCGAAGGCCGCAGGCACACCGCGAAACATGTTGCGCGGGAGCTGATCGAGGAGTAGGGTCATGGCCAGGCTTTGGGCTGGCGTTGTCTGAGCCAAAGCGGCAAAAGACGGGTTTGATAGTGCCTCGGCGTAAACCTGGCGGTAGAGATTTTCAAATCGCTGACGCACCGCTAGATCAAACGCAGTCGACTTTTGGAACCAAAGCTTTCGTCGGCTACGGTAGTCTATATCTGTTTTGTCAGCGCTGCCAAACCAAAAGGCTAAAATATCCGCCGCGATCGCCGCATTAATCATATTGACGTCAGATCCAGTAGCAGCACCCTGAGTCTGCTAGCGCAGATCCGATACGTGGTGACCCCTCACTCTTGAACATCGCTCTCTCCCACACCAGTCTGAGCCTCTTGCTCTAGGCGACGGCGCTGCATCTCTTTAAAGCTGTCCGCTTGATCCTGGATGTTTTCGCTGCGCGCCTCGTTAAAGTCACCTACAGAGGTTCCGTTTGTGAAAACCGTGTTGTGAATGATGTCAAAGATACCGCCTTGGGCAGAGTTACCGCTCCCTTCAAACGGATTGCTGCTGTTGTCTCTAGTCTGCAAATCCTCTAGGGGATCGGCAGTGGTTTGGGCTAGGGCAGTTGTAAATGCTGAGCCAAATCCCAGCACCACTGCCACCGCCAAAAAGAGCTGAATCGAAGCTTTCATAATGGTTCACCGCCTTGTGTTAATGAACGTGCCAAACTTGTGGCATTTCAAACTACTGCATTCCAAACTATGGCACTATGCCGCTCACGTCAGCAGCCTCATTCTAGAGTAGCGCTGACGGCCACCCTTAGCCGACATTATCGCCCCTAGGCTGCGATCGCCATTCTGGAGATGTGACTGTTCCAAAGCTGACTACCGGAGCCCAGAACCTATGAAAACGACCGCCGGAGCAGAGACTGAACCGCCAGCAGCGCCAGCACATCGAACCCAGCTAGGACAAGAAGCGCAGCCCACAGCGTCACGTCACCAAAGGGAGCCTGCATCACAACGCTGTTGAGAGTCCAGGCACTGTTGATGTAAATAAAGCGAATCGGCTCAATCGCATAGGTTAGCGGATTGAGAGCAGCAATCCACTGCAGCCAAGATGGCATAAAGGACAGCGGCGCCAGAGCCGTGCTAGAGAACAGCAGCGGCAAGTTCGTGACGAAAATCACGGCAATCAGCTCGACATGCCCCGGCAGCGCAAAGGCCAAAGAAAGGCTAAGCCCTGTCACCCCGAGCACCAGCAGCAGCACAATCCCCGCAACGAGCAGTAGCCCACTGACGCCAGGCAGGCCGGCTCCCATAACGGCGCTGGCCGCGACAATCACAGCGGTTTGGATCAGGCTTAGGGTCGCGATAAAAATCGAAGAGGCGACAACGATAGATAGCCGTGAGGCTAGGGGGGCCACGAGCAGGCGATTGAGAAATCCAAACTCCCGGTCAAACATAACGGGAAGCCCCGCATTGAGGGCTCCACCAAAGGCTGTGAAGACGATGATGCCGGCACCCAAGAACTGCCCATAGCTCTGGCTGCTGCCAAACAGCCCCTGGGGAACGTTCTGGAACAGCGCTCCAAACAGGATGAGCCACATCAGGGGCTGAATAATACCGGCAACCAACGTTGTTGGACGGCGCTGCAGCTGAATAAACAGCCGCTTAGCCAATGCCGATGTTTCCTGAACAAATTCGCCGGAGATCAGGCCGGGGGGCTGCTGTACGTTACTGGAGGCGGGTGCAAGGGGGGTGATAGCTTGGTTCATAGTTTGCTTAAGTCAAATGAATTACAGAAGATGACAGTAAATTTGCGGCGAAATAGCGCTAGCGCATGCTTTGCTTGCGTTCGGCTTTGACATCACGACTGCCGGCAGCGGCAAGCTCGGCATCCATCAATGTTTTGCCAGTGGCCGCAAGATAAACATCATCCAAACTAGGTCGGGCTTGGGAAATACCAAAGGTAGGCAGCTCAGCATCTTTAAGAGCCTGACGCACGGTGATCAGAGCCTCGCTTTGGGGATCGACGACAAGATTTAGAGAATTGCCCTGGGCCGTATTGATGATGACTTCTTGAACAATAGGAAGCTGCTCCAATAGCGATCGCGCCTGATTGGCTTCGTCGTCTGGCGTAAATTCTCGAATGCGCAGGGTGATGCGATCGCCGCCAACTTTGTCTTTGAGGTCGGAGGGGGTTCCGGCGGCAATAACGGTCCCTTGATCGATAATGGCAACCCGATCGGCCAAGGCATCAACCTCTTCTAGATAGTGGCTTGTGATCAACACCGTCGTCCCGCTGGCCTTTAGCTGCCGCAGAAAATCCCAGACAACAACACGGCTTTCAATATCTAGTCCCACCGTCGGCTCATCTAGCACCAGCACGTCAGGCTGGTGCAGTAGCCCAGCAGCGAGGTCAAGGCGCTTTTTAATGCCGCCAGAGTATGTGCCACTCTTCTTGTCGACCCACTCTCCCAAACCAAGGAGAGACACCATAGCCCCGATGCGCTCCAGCGCTGCTGCCCGAGGGATATGATATAGCGCTGCCTGCAGCTCTAGCAGCTCACGGCCCGTGAGCACCTTGTCTAAGGCCACCTCTTGGGCCACATACCCCAACCGCTGGCGGGCAAATTTGGGTTGGTCAATCGCAGAAATGCCGGATACCTCAATCGTGCCCGAGTCCGGCAAGGCCAGGGTACATAAACATCGCAGTACTGTGGTCTTCCCAGCCCCGTTGGGGCCGAGCAGACCAAAAATTTCTCCGGGCTTGACGCTAAACGAAACTCCGTTGAGGGCCTCAACGGATCCATAGCGCTTCTGCAGATCGGTAATGAGCACGGCTGGGGTCATAACTCTTCCAAGCTCTGTCATCTCTAACATCAATTGTAGTCGCCTCGCCCAGAAGATGAGTGGGCGTCCCGATAGTCCGTATTAACACCGTATACATTATCCGAAGGGCGCACCTGTCTTGCAACAATGAGGATTATGGAGACCATACAGCTGACGCAACCCATTTGGGCCGCTACAGAAGACCATAGGGCCATGGAGCCAAGCTGTCCTATGGTGGATCTCCCTTACATCATTGCCTCGTCGTCTTCAGTCATTGTATTGAAGCCTCACCCAGCTCTCTCTGCGCCGCAGTACAGTCCGCCGGTTTGTACGTCAGACCCAAGCGATCGCCTACTTCCCATTAGCATGGCCGCAGGTGTAGCGCTGGTCGCCGCCGTGGCAGCGATAGATCAAGGGACCCAACCCCTGCCCAGTTTCGAAGCTCGTGTCGAGATTGCAGCGCCATCGCCAAGTCAAATGCAGCTGGATATCCCAACGCAGCTTGAGGTGCTGGAAAGCCCTGCTTTGCTTGAGCCCGTTATTGACCAGCTGCAGGCGCGCGCTGTGGACATCTCCTATGACAGCTTGATCCAGTCCCTCACAATTGAAGCCCGAGGCGAAACCTTTGACATCCGCTACCGGCACGCTGATGCAGATACAGCTCAGGCCGTCATTGACCAGCTGAGCGCCGCCTACATCAGCAATGGCCAAACCTGCCGACAGGCCACTTGTCGCGGCTTAGAGTTTATTGAAGCGGAGCTACCGCGCATTCAGAAACAGGTTCGGGCAAGTCGGGCTCAGCTGCAGCAGATTCACAGAAATACTCTTCCCCCCGACCAACAGGCCACGGTTCTAACGGCCCGGACGATAGATGCGAGGCGACAAACTATTGAGCTGAATCAACGCTTGGCGGCGGCCTATCGGGATAAGGCAGTCTTGCAAGAGCAGCTAGGGCTGTCTCCACGCCCCCCTGTCGCCACCATGCTGCAGCGGGATATGCCCTATCAACAACGACTCCAGACCCTACGCCAGGTAGAGGAGCAGATTGCAACAGAATTTGGCCGTGTCCAGGCAGATAGCGGCTCTCTACGAGCGCTGTACCAGCAGCATAATGCGATCGCGACCCAGCTCCACCGAGAGGCCCAAGGAGGGTTGCGACGATTTTTGTCTAACCCTCGTGGTCCTGTAGATCCGGTGTTCCAACAGCCCCTATATGGGGAACTGCTGCAAAAGCTAATTGGCGTGGTTCACCAAATTGAAGTGCTCGAACTGCGGCAAAAGACCATTACTCAAGCCGAGGCGCTGCTGGCGGCAGAGGGACAACGGATAGCGAGCCTGCTGCGGCGATATGAGGCTGTACAGCAGGAGCTACTAACGAATACCCACGTCCTTCGTAACTATATCGACCGCCGGGAGCAGCTGCAGGGCAATGCCACCAGCGAGATAGAAGAATGGCAGGTGGTATCACCACCGGAGGTAGAGCGCCCCAATGAGCCGATCCTGGTCGCCCTGCCGGATGTTTCGCCGTATCATGCCGGAGCGATCGCTGGACTTGCAGCGGCAACTGCTGTTGTCATTGCCCGCCGCCGCCCGAAGGTAATTGAGGGCGAGCTTATTTGAGGCTCCGAGATCAATGCCCAAACCAAAAAAGGACGCACTAGGCTAGCACGTCCCTTTAGATCAAGTAGCGGACTCAAGATTACCTGATGTATGCTACAGCGCGATCGCAGCTAAATAGTGGCCAACGCTGGCGCTGATTGCCGCTGTCAATTCGCGGGTCGCTGGCAGGCTGTCTAGAGCCATGGCGGCGCACAGCAGCATCATATAGAAGATCGAGTACTTAAACAGCGATCGCGCTAGGCCCAGATCGGTCGGGCTTTGTAGCAGCGCCCAAGACTTGGCAATGAACAGGCCCCCTAGCCCAACGGCGCTGAGGGCATACACAGCACCTAAGACACCAAATGGATACACTAGCAGCAGCGTTGTGGGAACTAGCAGCACTGTATAAGCCAAAATTTGCTTCGCTGTAGACAGCTCCCCAGCAACCACCGGCAGCATGGGAACACCGACCTTGGCATAGTCTTCACGAATCATCATTGCCAACGCCCAAAAGTGAGGCGGCGTCCAGACAAAAACAATAGCGAATAGAATCCAGGCGGGCCAGCTCAACTCTCCAGTAACCGCAGCCCAGCCAACGAGAGGCGGAATCGCGCCGGCCGCACCACCAATGACAATATTTTGGCTGTTGTGGCGCTTGAGCCAGTGGGTGTAGACCAGGACATAGGTGACAATTCCCGACATCGCCAGCAGTGCGCTGAGCAAATTCGCTGTGGCCGTCAGCAGCCCAAAGGACAGCAGGGCAAGGGTGATGGCAAACAGCAGCGCATCTTTAGGCTGCACCCGACCAGAGGGCAGCGGACGGTGGCGCGTGCGCTCCATGTCATAGTCAATATCGCGATCGTATAGACAGTTGATGGTGTTAGCTGAAGCAGCGGCCAGCGCGCCTCCTGTAATAGTGGAGAGAAGTAGCACAGGATCTACATCTCCAGCCGCCGCGATCCACATGCTGCCTGCGGTGGTGATCAGCAGCAGGATGATGATGCGCGGTTTGGTTAGCTGCCAATAGCTCTGCAGCAGCTGCCAAGGATTATTGTGATGACGAACGGATGACGTTGCAAAATCTTGCATGGCGTATAGTCGTTAATGTAGTTCGGACGGGATTAGAGAGTCGCTGTTGCGCAGGCGCAGGCTGTTGTGCAAGCGCAGGCTGTAAACGGTGAGGCAGACCAATGTGCCCAGCAGCGCTGCTGCTACCACCTGGTGGGCGATGGTCAGCAGTTCCACCTGGAGATGTAGTCGAAAGGTCGCCGTTCCCAGGAAAATCTGTGCAATAAGACAGGCACTGGCCGTTTGGGCAATGCGCTTGAAACCGGGTACAGGCGATCGCCATCCCATCACAACAGCAGCAACAACGGTGATCGTGACCGGCACAACACCCAGCAAGTGAACGTTGACCACGGTACAAAGCTGGGTGAGCTGCAGACATTGATGCAATGCCCACTGCGATCCCACAAGGCCACCAGAAAGGCTCTGCAGATAGACCAGCGACGCAGCGGCAAGGCCAACGGCAGGTAGGAATCGGGGAGCCTGCATCGGTTCTTCATTCTGTTCTGGAAGTAGCAAAACACCGATGGTCAGCAGAGCAATAAAAAACAGCAGTGCTGTACCCAAATGGGCGGTGACAATATCAAACCGCAGCAGCTGGGTGACGGTCAATCCACCGAGTAATCCCTGGACCAGCACGAGCGCTAGCGCTCCGACTGAAGCCCACGGCAGCCAGCGGGGAACCTGAAGCCGCCGCCGCCAAGACAGGACCACCAGTGCGATCGCCATCAGCCCAATTAAAGAGGCGTCCAGCCGGTGAATCCACTCTAGAAACACCTGTAGGTTCATTTGCTGGGTGGGGACCAACGTGCCGTAGCACAGAGGCCAGTCGGGGCACGCCAGACCAGCATTCATGACGCGGGTAGCACTGCCGATTGCCATCAAGACAAAGGTAGCCGCCGCCATTTTCCAAACGAGGCGACGAATTGAAGAAATAGCCGCTGAATCGAAGCGAGTGCGGGTTGTATCGTGGGCCGGCGACGTCTGACTAGGTTGATTTTGAGGGTGTCGGGTCGGCCACTGAGCGAAATGAGCCATTAAAGACCTCTTTGGCAGATAGTGAGTCAAGACCTACTGATGGGCACTGACATATCAGGGCTAGGTTGGTTAAGCTCGGCTGCACATCATGCTACAAGACGCTGCAACGTCAAGCACTGTAACAAAAAATCCGCACATAGCTGAGTCACTGCTTTTCGACGATGCCGATGGAGCTAAGCCTTTACCTCTTCCACTGTAGTGACGGATTCTCAGTGTGGCCCTAGCTTTAGGCTTTTCTTTAGGGTTGTTTTTCGTCGGTCAACAATGTTGCGAAGTTTGACGAAGATCATGGAATTGAGCAAGCCTATCGCTGCGCAGTCTGCTAGGTCGGCTGCTGGGCCTGAGGCGGCAGGGACAGGTTATTGCCATCTCCACTATCTAGCCCCGCTGGCTTCGGAATGGGAATTTCTTCGACAGCGGGAAGCTTCTCAATAGCCAGTCGGGACGGGCTAGAACTTCCCGAGAGTCGCCTCAGCAGCTTAGGTCGAGGATCATGCAGAAGGTAGATGATGCGATCGCCTGCCTGCCAATCCTCTTTGGCTCGAACCACCTGCAGGCGCTTGTCTCGCTCTACCATAACGGGCACTAGCTCTCCAGCTCGGGTCAGAGCCTTGATGTGAGCCTGCTGAAAGATAAAACCGGGTTCTTTTAATGTTGTTTCCCCGAGCTTGATCGCCCCATCTCGGATATAGCCGTTCCACACTTTGAGGGGTAGTTTTTGCATAAAGGCTTGCTGGGCTTTAGCAGCAGGAGGCTTCGGGGTCTTGCTGCTGCCGTCCTCCACTAGCTCTGAATCCGCCTTAAGCTCCCCGGTGGAAACCGTGAGCACACGCGGTGGCTTGAACTCCTCAATAGCGCGCTGAGCTAGCACAGAGTTGACCTCACTATTGTTGGTCATGGCCAAAAACGTCCCGGCTGCTGCCAGTCCTGCATCCTCTAACACATTCACTTCCAAAGCACTGCTAGCGATCGCCGTCAGTCCTTCCTGCTCCGCCTGTAGGCAAGCCTCTTCATCGGTGTCAATTAGCACAACCGTTTCGTTGCGCTCTTTGAACAGGCGAGCGATCAGCTTACTGAAGGGGTTACATCCCACAATGACAGCGCCAGTGGCCTGGGTTGATGTGATCCCAAGCCAGCGGGCGACCCACCCGGCGGTCAGCCCCTGGGTCGCGACAGTCATGATGATCGTCAAGAAGACAAGCGCCTTGATGGCATCCCCACCACTGATGCCCCGTTCCGTCAGCAAAATAGCAAACAGAGAGGCCACCGATGCCGAGACAATTCCTTTGGGAGCCACCCAAGCTAAAAACAGCTTTTGCCGCCAGTTGAGATCGCTATTCCAGGTACAGACCCAAATATTAATGGGGCGCACCACAAGCATGAGGGTGACAACCGTGGCCAACGCTCCCCAGCCTAAGGCGAATAGACTGGCAATGGATAGATCTGCCGACAGCAGAATGAACAGCACCGACACCGCCAACATTGTCAGTTGACCTTTGAAGCGTCGCAACAGACGCTCCTCTGGCAGAGACGATGCGCGCAGCACGATACCCGCTATCACCGTCGTCATTAGCCCTGATTCGCTGCGAATGGTTTGGGCAAGGCCAAATAAGCCCCAAACCCCTGCCAACACGACTAGGTTCTTGGAATCTTCCGACAGAAAGTCGGCCCGCTTGAGAAATAGACCGAGTAGCCAGCCGCCAATCGCACCGATGGCACCACCGATGCTAAGCCGAAGCAGCAACCCAGTAATGACTGATATCGGGTCAGCATCACCGTTGAGGATCACATCCAGCACGGCGACCGCCAGAATTGCCCCTACGGGATCTACCAGGACCCCCTCTCCTTCCAAGAGGGCAGACACGCGCCGTTCTACCTGGACCTGTTTCAGCAGCGGCGTGATCACCGTGGGGCCAGTAACCACCACAAGAGAGGCGTAGAGAAAAGCAAGGGTCCAAGGAAACTCGCTGAACCAGTGAGCCGCCATGCCGCCCCCTAGCAGCGTAATCAATGTTCCGAAGGTAACGAGGTTCTGCAGGCTGCCTGATACGCGCCCAAGGTCCCGCAGCTCTAAGTTGAGGCCCCCTTCGAACAAAATCAGGGCAACAGACAGGGCAACAATCACCTCTAGTCCCACCCCAAGAACGCTAGGGTGCAGTATGGCTAGACCGTCAGAGCCCAGCACAATACCGAACAGCAGCAAAAAAACGATGCTGGGCAGCTTGAGGTAGTCCCCAAGAACCTGAGCGGTGATCCCCGCCAGAGTAACCAGCACCATTTGTAAGGTAATTTCAAAAGGCGTATCCATAGGCTAATTTAGATGCGCACAACCACCGCTTAAGCGTTGCTAGCAAATCTCCAGGTCCGTCTGTGGGGTAGTGCTGCAGGGGATTGAAGCATCATGATGAATGAACCGATGGACTGCATCTAGCCTAGGACATAGGCTGGAACGGGACAGAGCGCTATGGTCGCCAGAGTCGCCAGTTCGTCTAGCATAACACTTAATATTTTGTCTGCCCTCCGTTAATGAGAGAGCGGCTGCGCGTCCTCATCTCGCCTATGGCGGCTGAGTCTTCGCAGCCAAGCGCCACCGCCCACTGCCACTATCAGCGAGATCCAGCCCGTCAGGGGTTGCAGCAGCAAGAATCCCCCCAGAGCAAACATACTGCCGAACAGCAGCATCACTCCGGCCACCACACACCACAAGCTATTGGCAAGGGATTGAGCCGCAGGAAGACCCGTGCGCTGCTGCTGCGATCGCCATCCTGGCCCCGGCGGACGAATACGACGATAAAATCCGTCTAGAACCTCTGGCATTTCTGGCGGCGTGACGAACATGACGGCAATCCAAATTATGGCGGTGAGGAGAGATGTGACCGTCAGTCGCCAGCCAAAGTCAGGAATTTGCACGATGGGAACGACGCTGGTAGCAAAGCCAATCACAAACCCGGACACCATGGCTGCCAGCTCTGCAGCCGCGTTGATTCGCCACCACAGCCATCGCAAAATCAGCACTAGTCCTGGCCCAGTACCGATAGCAATCACCAAGCGAAACACCGTAGCCACATCCTGCGCCATAAAGGCAGCGATCGCCCCGAGAAATGTCACCCCTACAGAGGCTAGCCGTCCGGCCAAGACCAGCTCAGCCTGTGAGGCTTCCGGGCGAAAGAAGCGAGCATAGAGATCATTTGTCAGGTAAGAGGCTCCCCAGTTGATCAGGGTCGACACCGTGCTCATGAATGCCGCTACCAAAGAGGCCACTACCACCCCAAGCAGTATCGGGGGCAAAAAATCTAGCATCAGCTTGGGATATCCCAGCTCTCGATCGGCCAGGTCGGGGTAGATAACGACCGCAGCCAAAGCCACCACCACCCAGGGCCAGGTTCTTACCACGTAGTGCAAGACATTGAACAGCCAGGCGGACCGCTCAGCCTCGGCCTCTGTTTTGGCCGCCGCCAGTCGCTGCACAAACTCCCCACCCCCGTCGCTGCGGCGAAACGCCCACCACTGGACAAAGATATAGGCAAAAAATGTGCTGACGCTAATACCTGCGGTCTGACTCCAGGCCAGCCAAGGGGAACTATTCGACAGCTGCACTGGGAAAAAGGCCAGCACATCGTGCTCGGTAGCGGCTTGGGCTTGTTCAATCAGCGGAGCCATGCCGCCAACATGATTTACCGCAATCACCGCTACGGCGATCGCACCCACTAGCGCCAAACCAAACTGCAGAAAGTCGGTGGTGACTACACCCCAAAGCCCTGAAAAGCTAGAGTACAGCAACACCAGCAGGCTGACAGCAATCACGCTCAGCACTTTGCCGCTCGCTCCTGGATTTAGCCCAACACTCTGCCACAGTTCCAGCGCATCTACGACTTTAACCATAGCCAGCATGGCATAGCCGATACCGATGCAGTTGATGGGGACCGCAAATAAGAATGCTTTTGTCATCCGCAGCACTGCTGCCGGACGTCCCCCATAGCGGATTTCAGTTAGCTCGGCGTCGGTAACGATTTCAGAGCGGCGCCATGGGCGGGCAAAAACATACACCATCACCACATGGGCAATACCAAAGCTCCACCACTCCCAGTTACCTGTGATGCCACGGCTTCCAACCACGCCAGCAATATAGAGCGGGGTATCGATAGAGAAAGTTGTGGCCGCCATGCTTGTGCCGGCTAGCCACCAGGGAAGCTGGCGGCCAGAAACAAAAAAATCCGCCATGCTGCCGGAAGCACGGCGAGATAAGTAGAGCCCCAAAACAAGGGTGGCTGCTAGATAGGCTAAGACGATTAGCCAGTCGATGGGCTGCATGGCACTCCAGACAGAACACAATAGATTGAATGTCTGGAGTCTAGCGCGATGAGGTAACCTTCACGGCAATTGCCCTGATGCATTAGGACAATTGCATTCATATACCGATCACGTCCGAGTACAGGACGCATTTACACAATGTAGTCACGCCATACACCAATAAGACGGCCCTGCACCGACACTTGCTCTGCCGGTTTTTTGATCGGCTCATACTTTGGGTTGGCGGCGGCTAGAGTGATCTCCATTTGATCGCGGTAGAAATACTTGAGGGTATTTCCCTCACCTTCCACACGCGCCGCGACAATGGTGCCATTTTTGAGGCGATCGGCCTCCGCCACGGGCCGCATGATGACGATATCGCCTGGGGCAATCATGGCGTCAATCATGCTATCGCCATTGACCCGCAAAGCGTAGTCCTTGGGTCGCAGCTGGATACCTGAGAGGTCGAGTCGCTCGTCCTCATCAGTGCAGGGTTCAATCAGTCCCCCTGCCGCGATTTCCCCGTAAATGGGTAGACCGTTATGCACCGATTCGGCGAGACGAATTGTGCGGGCACGGCCTTCAGTCCAGTCGATATAGCCCTTAGTGCGCAAATGTTCCAATCGACTTTGAATGGGGGCCGGAGACTTGAGTCCCATGGCACGCATCATTTGCCGAATGGACGGAGAATGCTGGTTTTCTCGAATGTAGACGACCAGCCAGTCGTAAAGCTCTTGTTGAGCGGGAGTGAGAGGTTCCATGTGGTTTGCCTATTCTGCTACCTCAGAACAGTTGTACCACCTAGCGGGCACGGTGTCCAGGCGTTTTTGAATAGGTTTACGGAAATTTGCGCGGATCAGCCAGCGGACTGGGATTCTTGAGGCTAAGCAACCTCCACCACAGTCAGCTCGAAGGTGAGATCTTCGCCCGCAAGCGGATGGTTGCCGTCAATGGTGACCCCCTCATCTGCAACATTGACCACCTGCACCGGCAGCGCACCTTGGGGCGTTTGGAGCTGCAGAGTCTGCCCCACCTCCGGGCTCATTCCCTCAGGGAACTGCTCATGGGGGACCGTCGCCACCATTTCAGGGCGCACCTCCCCGTAGGCTTGATCACTAGGAATTGTGATTGTTTTACTAACGCCAGGGTCCATCTGCTGAATGGCATCGTCGAATCCTGGAATGACTTGACCAGAGCCAACTTGAAACTCTAGCGGTTCTCTACCTTCCGAAGAATCAAAAACCTCTCCGTCATTAAGACTTCCTTTGTAGTGCACTTTGACCGTCTTTCCGGCTTCTATCATAATGACCCTCGGTTTCCAATAGCTCGGCAGTGATGCCATAACCAACCTAAACCCCAAGTCTGCATATTCGCAAGGTGACTTAGTATAAAAGTACTACTAACACGAAAACTACCATAAAGGATAAAGTCTCGTCAAACAATCTAGTTCAATAGCCCTTGCGATCGCTCTCGATGTCCAATACGTGACAGTTATAGCGCTCAGCCGCCAGCATAACTTGAATGCGGTGACGATCACACAGCTCAGAGAGCGCATTGAGCGAGGATTCCGCTTCTGTTGCCTCAGAAGCAGACGGAGACGCAGAGGGGCTCAGCGAATTCAGCAAAGGCTGAAACCCTAGACAGGCCAAGCCATAAATGAGCTGCCTGGTCACCTTCGCTTCTGGCCTGCCTCGATCTGGCCCCACGTCAGTTACGTTACCAGCAGCAAAATATCCGCCGTGGGTATCGATTTTGCCGGTGAAGTAGGCATAGGTCAGGCTGATATAGTTCAAAAAATTTAGCGATCGCCTTCTCAGAGCGCGGCTGAGCAATCCCACGGGTTCACCGCCGGGTCCAAGCTCGCTGTAGTCAGTGCAGTCAAAAATTGTGAACAGCTCTGCAATGGGCCGTTGTTCTGTGTCCAATACATCAGTTTGTCGCTCCAACAGCGATTTGTTGGGCAGCAGATAGAGATAGCTGAGAAATGACGATGCTTTCATGGGGTCGTCTGTAGGTGCATCGATCATTTTGGGCTCGACGCCGTCTCCAGCGTCGCTTTGGGTCGCATCGAGTAGCTTAGGCCTGGGACCTGTCACATCTAAATTCACGATGCCATACTTAGGGCGTTTTTCAGCCTCTTTTGGAGCCCTAACGACAACATTGCCTAGCCGATACCCCCCTTCTCGGGTCCGTGCCGGAAAACTGGCGTAGTTGGCCGCCGTAGAGGCTAGCTTAAGTGCCATATCGCCTTCGTTGCTGAATAGATAGGTTTCGTCAAAGCGGCGGAGAGACGAGCTCAGGAAGTTCGCGCGACTAGAAATGATCGTTTCAGCGGGAATGTCAGGAGAGACCAGAACCAGTCGTCCCAAAGAGAAGACGTTGCCCAAGTTAGCGCTAGGATTTTTGGCCCGTCTAGCATTCAAGTTGGTATGGCCAATAGAGCTATTGTCGAAGACATCTGACAAGATGCGCACGGTATGAGTGACCACAAATCCGCCCATGCTGTGGCCGATAAACGATAGCTTGATGCGGCGCTCTGACCAGTCTGCATCAGGAGCGACCTCTAAGGCAGCCTTATCGAGCTGTCGCATAAACTCTGTGAGGTCCGGAACGCCGAAGTTGTTAGCTCGATAAGAATCTCGGAAGTAGCCCGCCAGCCGAAGTAAAAACAGAGTGAGCACGACGGAGAGCAGCAAGGTGGCGAGGACGATGGTGCCAACGCCGACAATGCCAAAGGCAGCTGTCCCCGGAAGGTCCGTGCCTACAGAAGCAATCGTCAACGCCGAAAGGGCAGCGATCGCCAAGGCCGAGATGAGTCTCAAACCTACTGGCATTGACGCCTGAGCGTAGTTCACCTTAGCGCCTCGCGTATCATTGCCAATTCCATTGATTTCTTCCGATGGCCACCGATAACCAATCAGCACTAGCCCCTTTGACCGATTGGGACAGCGCTGCACAACGTGATCGCGAATATTTTGATACCACCCTTGCGCCCCCCGCCCAGCCTGGCCCTCTGCGGCGTACTCGCCCAGCGGCGTGTTGTAGCCATGAATGACAACAAGCAGCTCCGGCTGCTCTTGAGTACTGAGAAATTGCGCGATCGCCTTGATAGATGGTTCTGGATTAGATACGGGGTGAACGCCTGCTTCGACATTATTGGGGGCTGTGCTGCCGACAAAGTAAGCCGGCAATAGAGACTCATCGGGCGCTGTTGGGTCGGAAACGCTTTGTGGCGAACTTTGTGGCGAACGTTGTGGCGCGCTTTGTGATGCACTTCGCTTAGATCCACCCTTAGAAGCATCAGTTGGCGGAATAGGAGTGATCGAAAGCAGATAGCGTCCTTTGACCTGGGATCCGGATTGGGGGGCGTGGGTCATGGCGTCCAAACTGCACAAATTGTGATGACTATATCAATAATGCACCAATTAATAAGTTTCCCTTTGTCCAACCATTAAAAAAAATAACCTTGTGAGACAGTATAGTCACAGTAATTCAGACTAGGCTTTAATCGATGGTTTTCCTGCTTTGCATAGACTATTGCCTATAGACATGAGATACTTTCTAACGGAGGAGGCAACGTAATCTCGCAGTTTTCTGAAAGTGCTCTGAGGATCTGGCTCTGAGGGTCTGACTATATAGAGTGCATACATAGAATGCATAGAATGCATAGAGCGCCATTCAATACGGCTTTAGAAGGTTATCTGATATCGTGCAGCTGACAAATCGAATTCATTTCCAGAACTTACGCGGTGACATCTTTGGAGGTGTTACCGCAGCTGTAATCGCGCTGCCGATGGCGCTTGCTTTTGGCGTTGCCTCAGGAGCTGGTGCTGCCGCTGGTCTATGGGGCGCTGTTCTCGTAGGCTTTTTTGCATCCCTATTTGGGGGGACCCCAACCCTAATTTCTGAGCCCACTGGCCCCATGACGGTGGTCATGACAGCGGTGATTGCCAATTTGATGGCTGCCGACCCAGACAACGGAATGGCGATGGCGTTCACCGTGGTGATGCTGGCCGGAGTCTTCCAAATCATTTTTGGGGCACTGCGGTTGGGGAGATACGTCACGATGATGCCCTACACCGTCATCTCAGGCTTTATGTCTGGCATTGGCATCATTTTAATCATCCTGCAGCTAGCCCCCTTCCTAGGGCAGGCTAGCCCTGGGGGTGGGGTAGTCGGGATGCTGAAGTCGCTCCCCGATCTATTGGCCAACATTCAGCCCGCCGAGACGTTTCTGGCGGGACTAAGCGTTGCCATTATCTGGTTTATGCCGTCCAGGTTCAAACGAATTGTGCCGCCGCAGCTCGTGGCATTAGTGGTCGGCACGGCCCTGTCTCTATTGCTATTTGCAGAGCTGGATATCCGTCGCATTGGCGAGATTTCCGCCGGTTTTCCCCAGCTCCAAACCCCCACATTCAGCCCGACACAGCTGCGCAGCATGGTGGTCAATGCAGCCGTTTTAGGCATGTTGGGCTGCATTGATGCGCTGTTGACCTCGGTTGTAGCTGATAGCTTGACCCGGACAGAGCACGACTCAAATAAAGAGCTGATTGGTCAGGGCCTTGGCAACATCGTATCCGGTCTATTCGGCGGCATTGCCGGTGCCGGTGCAACGATGGGCACAGTGGTCAACATTCAGGGGGGGGCTCGTACAGCACTGTCTGGTTTGGTGCGCGCGCTCATCCTGCTTGTTGTTATTCTGGGTGCCTCTGGCTTGGCAGCGGTCATTCCCCTAGCGGTGCTCGCGGGCATTGCGCTCAAGGTTGGGATTGATATTATTGACTGGAGCTTCTTGAAACGTGCGCACAAAATTTCAATTAAGGCTGCCCTAATCATGTACGGGGTCATCCTGTTGACCGTTTTGGTGGATCTAGTGATTGCCGTTGGCGTTGGCGTATTTGTGGCCAACATTTTGACCATCGAGCGCATGACCGCGCTGCAAACCAAGCAAGGCGTTAGAACTATCAGCGACTCTGACGACGCCATTCGGCTAGATGCAACGGAAAAACGCTGGCTGGATGAAGCAGATGGCCGGGTATTGCTGTTCCAGCTCAGTGGTCCGATGATCTTTGGTGTGGCTAAGGCGATCGCCCGCGAACATAACGCCATCAGCAAGTGTGATGCGATTATCTTTGATGTCAGCGATATTCCGCACCTAGGTGTGACGGCATCCCTGGCTATTGAAAACGCGGTGAAAGAGGCGCTTGACGAAGGTCGGGAGGTCTATATCGTTGGCGCGGCCGGACAAACAGAGCGCCGTCTAGAGACGCTGAACGTGTTCGACCTGGTGCCCGAAGACCACCGCTTCATGGAGCGCCCTGAGGCCCTCAGAACTGTAGTTACAAAGGTGTTCCCGAATGCAAATATCCAAATGGCTGATAGAGGCACCGCTGCTCTCTAGGGGGCTCGGCTGCGCCTGGCTCAGATAGCTCACCATCGTTTTTTCTGCATCAGTCCTGATCACCAGCCGACTTACTATCTACTTAATTACTATCCACTTAGATGAATGATTAATATTCCACACTCACTGCTACTTGCGGCAACTCCAGATGCGGCCACCGCTGAACCAGACTACAGCAGCTTCGTCCTGATGGGAGTGCTGCTTACTCTGGTTGTCATTTACATCGTCAGTAAGCTAGGGGGGGAACTCTCAAAGCGCCTTAACCTGCCGCCCGTTCTCGGAGAACTGGTGGGGGGTGTGGTTGTCGGCGTCTCGGTACTACATCTCGTCGTCTCTCCGGAGGCCGGTTTTGCGGCCAGTGACTCTTTGATCATGACTGTGCTGCAGCAGTTCGGCAATTTGGATGCTGAGGCTCTCGCCCGCGTGTTTGAGAGCCAAAGCGAGGTAATCTCAATACTCGCAGAGCTAGGCGTCATTGTCCTCCTGTTTGAAATCGGTCTAGAGTCCGATCTACGGGAGCTGAGCAAGGTTGGATACCAGGCCGCCGCCGTGGCCGTTATTGGAGTTGTGGCTCCGTTCGCCCTGGGAACCCTTGGACTAATCGCCTTATTTAATGTCCCCGTCATCCCCGCTGTCTTCGCCGGTGCGGCCCTGACAGCCACCAGTATTGGCATTACCTCCAAGGTATTGTCAGAGCTAGGGCATCTTAAGTCTCAAGAAGGTCAGATTATTGTCGGCGCTGCGGTCATTGATGATGTCCTCGGTATTATTGTGCTGGCGGTGGTAGCTAGCCTGGCTAAGACTGGCGATGTCGATTTGCTCAACGTGCTGTATCTGATCATCAGCGCCAGTGCATTTCTTATTGGTTCCATTCTCCTTGGTAAATTCTTCAACAATAGTTTCGTCACAATCGCTGACAAACTTCAAACTCGTGGCGCATTGATCATTCCCGCTTTTACCTTTGCCTTGGTGATGGCGTTGCTGGCCGATGTGATCCATCTAGAGGCAATTTTGGGGGCCTTTGCGGCAGGTCTAGTGCTGGACGAAACCGACAAGCGCAAGGAGTTGGACCAGCAGGTGCTGCCTATCGCCGACGTCATGGTGCCGATCTTTTTTGTCACCGTGGGCGCAACGGCTGACCTCCGCGTCCTCAACCCTTGGGTCGCAGAAAACCGTGCCGGTCTTGTGATTGCCGCATTCCTGGTGGCGATCGCTATTATCGGTAAGGTGGTCGCAGGCTGGGCCGTCTTTGGGAAACCGGGCATCAACAAGCTTGCCATCGGCATCGGCATGATTCCTCGGGGAGAAGTGGGCCTTGTCTTCGCCGGCATCGGCTCAGCCAGCGGCGCCCTCGATCGTCCTTTAGAAGCGGCCATAATTGTCATGGTGATTCTGACCACATTCCTTGCGCCGCCAATGCTACAGCTTTCCTTGAAGAGCGAATCAGAACCGGCTCCGGCAATGGAATAGCTGCAGACCCGCGGCCATGACAGCATAGCTGCAAGTCAAGTCCCCTTCCCAGCTGGGCCTGCGATCGCATGGCCCAGTATTCGCCTAGAACATCGACCGTCCCTATGCCTATTCTAGAAACCTGCGTCTTTGCCACCGTTCTGTGCGGCTTCTTCGGTATTGTGCTGAAACAGAATGTGATTATGAAAATCCTCTCGATGGATGTGATGAGCACTGGCGTTATTGCCTGCTACGTGCTGGTGGCAGCGCGCAGCGGTTTTTTTACCCCCATCGTAGCTGGCCCTTCGACCCCAGCAGCCCCGGATTCAGACACCATAGCCTCAACGATCGCCTATGCTGACCCAGTCCCTCAAGCGGTGATTCTGACGGCGATTGTGATTGGCTTTTCGATTCAGGCATTGATGCTGGTGGGAGTGATGAAGCTATCGCGGGACAACCCGACCCTAAACATTCGTGAGATTGAGGAGAGCCACACGCCGTGATGCTTGACGCAATATCCCCCGACGCTCTCAGCGTTATCCCCGTCGTGGCCTGGGTAGCCCTGCCTTTTCTAGCGGGGTTCAGTATGTATTTGGTGCCCCAGCTGGCCCGCTATTTAGCCTTGATCGTCTGTGCGGTGTCTGCGGCCTATGCCCTGCCCCAGATGCTGACGCAGCAGTCAGTTGCTCTAACGCTGCTGGATAACTTTGGGGTCACCCTACTGATCGACAACCTGAGCGGCTACTTCATCGTGATGAATGCCCTGGTGACGGCGGCGGTGCTGCTGTACTGCTGGCGCAGCGATCGCTCGGCATTCTTCTTCACCCAGGTCACTGTTCTCCACGGCAGCGTCAACGCCGCCTTTATCTGCGCTGACTTCATCAGCCTCTATGTGGCGCTGGAGGTAATTGGCGTCGCTGCGTTTCTGCTAATTGCCTATCCCCGCACCAATCGCTCGATTTGGGTGGCCCTGCGCTACCTATTCGTCAGCAATACCGCCATGCTGTTTTACTTGATTGGCGCTGTGCTGGTGTATCAGGCCCATGGGTCATTCGCGTTCGTAGGGTTAGAAGACGCGCCGCCTGAGGCGATCGCACTCATTGTTTTGGGGCTGTTGACCAAGGGCGGAATTTTTGTGTCGGGGCTGTGGCTGCCCCTAACCCATGCCGAATCGGAGACCCCAGTGTCGGCTCTGCTGTCAGGCGTAGTGGTGAAGGCAGGGGTGTTTCCTCTAGTTCGCTGCGCGCTTTTGGTAGAATCCCTCGACCCTGTTGTGCGCTTTTTTGGGGTCGGGACAGCGCTGCTGGGGGTTGGCTACGCCATTTTTGCCAAAGATGCGAAGCGAATGCTAGCTTTTCACACCATTTCCCAACTTGGCTTTATGCTGGCGGCCCCGGTGGTCAGCGGCTTCTATGCCCTCACCCACGGATTGGTGAAAGCGGCTCTCTTTCTGGGGACAGGAAATCTCCCCAGCCGCAAATTCAAAGTACTCAAGCAAACAGCCATCGCCACGCCGCTGTGGGTGGCGCTGGCGATCGCCAGCGCGTCCATCTCGGGGCTGCCGTTGCTAGCAGGTTTTGGGTCTAAGACCCTGACCGTCAAAAACCTGCTCCCCTGGCAGGGGATGGCGCTCAATGTAGCGGCAGTAGGCACCGCGATTTCCTTTGCTAAGTTCATTTTCCTACCCCATGGCCGTCAGCTTGATGCTGATCATGCCAAAGCCGATCACGCCGAGAGCATAGCGCCCCAGTCAAAGCCTCTGACAGCAGGATTTTGGGCTGCGATGGTCCTATTGCTGGGGGGGCTGATGTTGGGCAATGGTCTTTACCCTGAGGCCTATACCCTAGGGAACATTGGCAAAGCTTGCATCACCGTTGCCGTGGGCTGGACTGCCTATCTGCTGATATTCCGGCGCTCTACTGTGGTCTTGCCTCGTGCTGCCGAGCAGTTCGAACATCTGATTGGGGCCATGAGCTTAGTGTTAACCCTGCTGTTTTGGATGGTGCTGACGTGATTAGCTACTTGGATTTGTTGCTGCGGCTGATCATCTGGTTTTTGCTCACCGCTGATATCAGTCTTGCTAACATTGTGATTGGGATTTGCGTCGCGCTACTGCTGCCGCGCCGCCGTAGTGTCCCGCCAGTGCTCAAGGACTGGTTTAGGGCCTTTGGTGAAATTATGATTGCCATCCCTCAGGCTTACATTGAAGCGGTAGAAATCATGATTTTTCCCCATCGCTATGAGGATGTGGTTATGGAACGGGTGCGGCCCCAACGCACGCCGGGACTGGTGTTCTTAGATATATTTCTCATCACCTTTACTCCCAAAACCATCGTTGTGAAATGCCACCAAGACGGTTGGTATGAAGTCCATCGCGTGCGACGGAGACAGCCATGAATGCAATTATGATGGCCATGCTTCTGGCCCTGCTGATTCCCATTTATGAAGCTTGGCAAGACAACGACATTTGGCAAACGATGCTGGCCTTTGCCAGCGTTGCGACCAAAACCTCGGTGATGATTTTGACGGTAGCGGTGCTGCGAGACGACTGGATGATTGGCGTCGTTGGCGTCCTGATTTTGAGCGTGGGCAACGCGGCCCTCATGCTCATGGCCCATGTTCTCAAGCGAATGGAAGCGTCATGATCTTGACAAGCGTCAGCTATTTTTGCATCGTTGTTGGCCTTATCTTTTGGTTTTGGGGCACCGTTCCCCTACTGGGCGATCGCTCTGTGCTGTTCAAGCTCCACAGCCTCTCAGTATCCGACACCCTAGGCTCCATCAGCATTGTTGTAGGGCTACTGCTCAAAATTCCACGGGAGTGGCCACTGCTGCTGCTGGCGTTGCTCTCCCTCACCATCTGGAATACAGTTCTGGGCTATGTGCTGGCCTATTGCGCCGCTGGTGGCACCGATGATTGAGCCCTACATCATCGCCATTATGGCTCTACTGCCCCTAACGGCAGGCCTGCTAGTAACTCAGGTCAACCCGTACCATGCCCTCATCATTCGCGGTATTTTAGGTGCGGTGGCGGCGCTCGTCTATGCTCTATTTGGCGCAGCAGACGTAGCTCTAACTGAAGCTCTCGTGGGGACAATGCTTTCAATCACGCTCTATGCCGTGGCGGTACGGTCCTCCATGAGCATGCGAATTGGAGTTGTTGAGATGTCCCATGGTGATGACGCTTCAGCAGAACTGCCGACAGCAGAATCGCCTACAGAAGCAGCAGAACCCGCCTTTCACTCCAAAATCCCGCCCATCTCAGAGCCGCTGCGCTCCTGGCTTCAGGCCCCGCTACGCCGACATCATATGAGGGTCGAGTTTGTCAGCTATGACAGTCGTCAATCTCTAGAGGAGGCGATCGCGGCGAATGAGATTCATGCCGTTTACACGCGATCTGAGCCTCGGTTGGTGAATGGATCATCAGCCAATGCTTCGGTCGCATCAGCCTCGGATTCACCGGACCATCACCTACAGATTCGCGTGCCGCGGCTCTATGAAATTTTGCGGGCAGAGATGCCGCCAGCCGTTACCCTGACCCCAATAGGGGCGAGCGCTAACGAAGCAAGTCTTGCAGCGCCCCCCGCTGCCACGACGGCCCACAGTACTGAGATATCAGAATGAGTGCGATCATGAAATGGCTGTATGTTGCAGCTGGCGTAGCCCTCTTTTTCAAAATGATGCTGATCCCTAGTGCAGCGGTGGGGGCAGCTGATCTAAATATTGTGGCGCTTGTGGTTCAAGATAGCGGGGTTCCCAATGCCGTATCCGGCGTCATTTTTAGAAATCGTCTCTACGATACAATTTTTGAGGTGGTTGTCTTCACCGTCGCCATTATGGGAGTGCGGTATCTCCTCGCAGATGAGAAACCCTCTGGCACCATTTATCAATTTACCGACCAGCCGTCCATCGTCTTGGCAAGATTAGGGGCCATTATTGCCGCTCTGATTGGCATTGAGCTAGCGATTCGAGGTCATCTCAGCCCCGGGGGCGGCTTTGCGGCAGGGGTCGCAGGCGGCACCGCCATCGGGCTGATTGCTATCACGTCATCTTCCAAGCATATGGAGACCCTTTACCAGCGCTGGCAAGCCGCACGCTGGGAGAAAGTGTCGGTGTTGATCTTTATTCTGCTGGCGGTGCTGACGGTGATGGGCATTGAGCTACCTAGAGGTCAGATGGGGAACCTCATTAGCGGTGGCTGGGTGCCGCTGCTGAACGTGCTGGTGGCAGTAAAGGTGGCGCTGGGAGCTTGGGCGACAATCTTGCTCTTCATCCGCTATCGAGGTTTACTGTAGGCGATATCCCTACCAAAGGCAGATAACACGCCCTGATGCGGTCAGTACAGTGATTAGGACGCATTCCACAAGTCCCTATCCCATCATGCCGACTCTTTCCGGAATCCATCAGTCTTTTTGGATCGCCTCAACGCTTCCGTCACAATACCCTAAGCTGCTCCAGGATCTTACCGTTGATGTCGCTGTGGTTGGAGCGGGCTTAGTGGGCGTCACGGTGGCAAAACTACTCAAGCAGGCGGGCAAAACCGTCGCTTTGATCGAAGCAGACCAGATTGGTCAAGGGGCTTCAGGCCACACTACCGCCAAAGTGACTTCCCTCCATCAGCTGATCTATGCCAATCTGGTTGACCAGCATGGCGAAGATAAGGCAAAGCAATATGGCGAATCGAACCAGGCTGCCATTGAGACACTGGCAACGCTAGTTCAAGAGATGAGCATCGACTGCGACTTTGAGCGCAAAAGCGCCTACTCGTTCGCCCAGGATTTATCAAATCTAGAGTCTGTTCAAAAAGAAGTTGAAACGGCTCAAAACCTGGGCTTGCCCGCCACCTTTGAGCGGGAGAGCGAGCTGCCGTTTGAAGTCATGGGGGCAGTCAAGTTTACAGATCAAGCCCAATTCCATCCCCGCAAATTTATGTTGGCGATCGCCGCCATGATTCCTGGCAACGGCAGCCATGTCTTTGAGCAGACCCGCGTCCGCAAGGTCGAAGGGGAGAGCCCTTCTCAGGTGATCACCAATGGTGGCCCTGTGGTCACTGCGCAAGACGTGATTGTCGCCACCCACTTGCCTATTTTGGACCAGGGGCTGTTTTTCGCGAAAACCTATCCCAAACGCTCTTACATCGTCGGTGCGCGCATTGATAAAGCCCAAAGTATCCACGGGATGTATATTGGCACTGGTGATAGCTATCGCTCGCTACGCACCACTCCCATCGATGATGGCGGCATGATGCTGCTCATGGGCGGGGAAGGGCATAAGGTGGGCGAAGATTCTGACACGGAGATTCGCTATCAGCGGCTCGAGGCCGACATGCAGCGCTACTTTGATGTGGTACCCGACTATCGCTGGTCTAGCCAGGGCTACGAATCCTTTGACAAGCTGCCCTACATTGGCCCCCTCACGCCAGCCAACAGCCACATTTTGGTAGCCACTGGTTTCAGTCTATGGGGCATGAGCAAATCTATCATGTCCGCGATGATGCTTTGTGACCGCGTGCTCGGCGTTGACAATCCTTGGGCCTCCCTCTACGATGCGACTCGACCAACGCCGTTCGTCACTCAAACATCCCTTAAGGAAAACTTAGATGTGGGCACCCGCTGGGTAGGCGATCGCTTCAAGGGGCTTTTCAACTCCCCTAGTGCTCTACCAAAAGGAGAGGGTAAACTTGTGACGGTCGATGCTCAGAAGGTTGCAGCCTATCGGGACAACAAAGGGGAGCTACATGCCGTCTCTGCCGTCTGCCCCCACCTCGGCTGTATTGTGGCTTGGAACTCCGCTGAAAAAAGCTGGGACTGTCCTTGTCACGGCTCTCGCTTCAGCTGTGATGGTGAGATTCTCCATGGTCCTGCAGTCAATTCGCTTGAGCAACGCTAGTCTGCAAAGGAGAGGTTCACAATGAATGTGCTAGAGGCATTGTTTGATGGCTGGGAAGGGATAATTGAAGTTCTCTTAGCAGCGCCTATTATTTATGTCGCTGTCATCCTGGCAATTCGGCTCACCGGGAAGCGATCAACCTCCCAGATGAACAACTTTGACTGGATCGTGACGGTAGCTATTGGCTCATTGACGGCCTCCGGCATCGTTATCGAGAGTGTGAGTGTTTTAGAAGCGATAACGGCGATCGCTTTTCTTTTGGGAGCGCAGTACCTAGTGACAAAAGGTATTTTTGTCTCCGATACGCTGACAAAGGTCACAAAAGCGAGTCCGACATTGCTCGTGCATAACGGAGAGATGATTCGCGAGGCGCTGAAACAGGAGCGCGTTACCCCGGATGAAATTATGGCGGCGGTCAGAGAAAACGGCTTGCTGAGGATGGAAGATGTGCAGTGGGTCATTTTGGAAACAGATGCCACGCTGAGCGTTATCCCCAGAGACGATCGCGATTTCTCTGGGGCTCAATTCGATGATGTCCGTGGGTTTCCCCCTGCCCAACAGAGATAATAGGCAAGGCCTTGAGTCCTAACTGGAGCTGTGACTAGCCCTCCTCACGGATGCGATCTAGCAGCGCATAGAGCGGATCCCAGTCATCTGTCGCCACAATCGGCTCCCACACCGCCTCAATTTCAGGCCGCACTGGTACGGTTTTGGGATTGTGCTGCGCTAATCGAGTGGCGATCGCCTCAAAACTCGGCTCTTGCGTCAGCGCCAACCGATATAGCGTCACCCATCTTTGGGCGCTAGGCTCATTCGGAAGCGACAGAGCAGCCGCGATAGCGTCATCAGATGCTTGCCATTGGGATGAGGCCTGCTGGCACAAATCAGAAAAGAAGCCATGGTAGCTGACCTGGGTTTTGTGCAGCATCTCCACCGTTGCGCTGACCAGCTCCGTACTGACAGACAGCGAATCTGCGGCCAACCCCAGCCGGTTAGTCATGCGCTCCCGATAGGCCTGCTGGTAATGCATCTCATAGGCCTCTAAGCTCTCCTCCATCGCCTCAGCCGGAATCACACCCTTCAGCACCAGCTGCAGCATATGCAGGTTCCAGCGGCAGGCCAGGGGCTGATTTTCGTAACGGTAGCGACCGCCGTAGTCAAAATAGGCAGCGGTGAATTTGGGGTCGTAGGTAGAGATAAAAGCATAGGGGCCATAGTCAAAGCTCTCTCCGGTGATGGACATATTGTCACTGTTGATCACCGCGTGGCAGAATCCCGCCGCCATCCACCCCGCCGCCATTTGGGCCGTGCGCTGCACCAGCTCATCATAGCAACGGGCATAGGCGTCGTCTTTGCCCTTGAGGTGGGGGTAGTAAATAGCCACCACGTGATCTAGCAGCTGTCTCGCTAGGTCGGAACGCCCCAGGTAATGCAGCCGTTCAAAGGTGCCAAAGCGAATATGGCCTCGGTTGAGGCGAACCATGACAGAAGCACGGGTGGGAGAGGGCTCGTCTCCGCGCCACAGCTGGTCCCCCGTTTCCACCAGGCTAAGGATGCGAGAGGTGGTTACCCCCTGACGGTGCAGCGCCTCGGAGGCAAGGATCTCCCGCACTCCGCCCTTGAGGGTCAGCCGTCCATCCCCGCCACGGGAGTAGGGGGTTGGCCCTGAGCCCTTAGTCCCAAGGTCATATAGTTTGCCATCGGTGCCCCTCACCTGCCCGTAGAGAAAGCCGCGCCCATCCCCTATATGGGGATTGTATTCGCCAAACTGGTGGCCATGGTAGCGCATGGCTAGAAGAGGAGACCGCTCTTGAAACTGCCCTAGAGCTTGGACAATATGGCGATCGCTCACCTGGTCAGGATCTAGCCCCAGCAGGGAAAACAACGCGTCGTTGCGGAAGCGTAGAATATGCTGGGGAAACTCGGCGGCGGCAACCACGTCTGAATAATCGTCGCCCAGGGTTTGGAATGCCGGTTCGTAGGTCAGGTTAAGAATCGGATTGTTCACGCCAAGTCTGTTGTAGATGAGCGCAGACGGCAACGCCTGCCCCTCTACTCTATAACTTCCCGCACCATCGCCGACCAACCGCTCCCAGCCTACTGGGCTGTCGCCAGCTGGGCTTCTTTATTTGTCTCCAAATGAGAGGCGATCGCGTTCAAGAATTTCTGCTCGAGATACGGCTTGGTGAAGTAATCCGTCGCCCCCAGCTGATTGGCTAACCAGCGGTGCTTATCGTTGCTTCTAGAGGTGAGCATCACCGTGGGAATCCCGGCAATGGCCGGGGCTTGGCGGCGGTGGGTCAAGAACTCAAATCCGTTCATGTTTGGCATCTCCACATCGCAGACAATCAGCTGGACATCGGAATTTTGCTCTAGCTGCTCTAGACCCTCTTGACCATCCCGCGCCTGAAGTACCCGATATCCTGCCCGCTCTAGGGAGAGGGCCAGGGTGCGACGGGAGGTTACCGCATCATCAATCACCAGTAGCGTAACGGCTTCCGTCATCTGAACCGCATTCTGCTGGTCCGTTGGGCGGCGGCTCGCGCGCTCTAGCGCTTCGGTTACCGTACGAACGCCGTCTTCGTCTTGATGTCGTGCCAAAATCGACTCCAAGAACACAAGACTATCCAACACCGGGATGATGCTGCCATCACCTAGAACCGTACAGCCGTAGGCATAGCCCGGTGGTGAAATAGCCCGTCCAAAGGGTTTGACAACAAGCTCTTGCTCTGTGACTAAGCGATCTACCTGGATGGCGATGGTTTCTTTCTCACGCTGCAAAATCAGCATGGGGGAATCCCAGTCCGCAGGGGATGGCACCGCCGACAACACTCGGCTAGGGGGCATTTCGGGCAATAGACAGTTGTAAGACAGCAGATCGGTCATCTGGTAGACCCGCAGCGATCGCCCTTGCCAATGGAGGAAGAGATTATCACCCGACCGTGAGGTTTGCCCCGGCTTCGGTATCATGACTTCGGTGATGCCGCTGCTGCGGAACGCCAGGGGCGTTGAGCCGACAAAGCACACCAGCAAATTTAGAACGGTTAGGGTCAGAGGCAGCAGCAGAGTGAAGGTAGTCCCTTCGCCAGGCAGAGAGCTGACGTTGACACGACCGTTCAGTTCGCGGACCTGCTCCCGCACAACGTCGAGGCCCACACCTCGCCCAGACAGATCGCTGACCCGAGCCGCCGTTGAGAAACCCGGTTCAAAGATCAGCTCATAGATATCTTGGTCGCGCATCTGCTGAATGTCTGACAGCGGCACTAGACCGAGCTGCACGGCCCGCCGTCGGATGCGATCGCTATTGAGCCCCTGGCCATCATCCCGCACTTCGATCACAACCTGACGCCCTCGATAGGTCGCCTTGACTGAAATCTCACCCTCTGCCGGTTTGCCACGCTTCTGTCGTTCAGGGATGGGCTCAATGCCGTGGTCAAAACCATTGCGCAGTAGGTGCATCAGCGGATCGTACAGTTTTTCTAGCACTGCTTTATCCACCAGCAAGTCGCTGCCCTTCAAGGTGAGCTTCACAGGCTTACCATACTGATTGGACAAATCTCGCAGCAATCGCGGGAAGCGGTTGAACAGCGTACCAGCAGGCAGCATTCTGGCCCACATCAGCTCATCCTGCATTTGGGAGAGCATTTTGCGGTGACGGCCCAGCATCTGGCCAGACTGATTTGTGAATAGGGTGACGTCTTCCACAGCCTCTTCTAGCTGGACAATTTCTTCGAGCAGCAGCTGGGTTTGGGCGTAGAGGGTGCTGTAGCGGTCCATCTCCAAAGCATCGAAGCTGTCTGCAACACCGCCGCCCAGGGATGGCGCTGTGGGGCGCTGAACAGCGGCATGCTGATCTAACAGCAAAAGCTGATCGGATAGCGCCCGGATTCCTTCCACTGCAGTTTGGAACCGACCGAAGCGGCGATGGAGTTCACGGGCTGCATTTTGCGCTTGAGTGTTTTGCAGATCCAATCCATTGCGGCTGATGGTAATTTCGCCCAACAGGTTGCTCATTCGAGCGAGCCGTTCGGCATCTACGCGGACGGTCAGGGTTGTGGCAGGAGCTTTTGGCGTGACCGGTGTAATTACCGTTGAAGGGCTTGGCGCAGCAGGTGCCGCTGGGGTTGGCTCCTCGGATGAAGCAACTTCGGAGGGCGGCGCGTTTTGCTGCGCTGTCTCGTCTTGCGCGTCTGCATCTGCCGTAGTTTGAGCAATGGTGGTTTGAGCGATCGCAGCTTGATCTGGTTCTGTCTCATTCGCCTCTGCGCCCCGATCAGGGGCAGGCTCCTCGCTGTCGCCGATAGCGTTCAGATCACTCTCAGCGGTAGCCCCATTGTCTACTGGGCTGAAGACGTCATCTAGGCTATCGGCAATGCTGCTGGACCCTACGGCAATATCATCAGTTGGGTCGTGAGAGATAGGGGCAAAGATATCGGTAGAACTGTCCTCAGCGACGGCATCGTCAGAGCTGGCCTCTACACTATCCTCAGCGGCAGCCTCGCTGACTGAACTATCCTCAATTTCAGCGTTAGAAACAGGCCATGTTTCGCTCAGCGAGAGGTCGTCGCTCTCTTGATCTAGGGTCTCTAGACCGCTGAGAGCCGAGGATTCCAGCCCGTCCCACAGGCCCAGGTCGATGGTCTCAAGGCTGTCGATATCGTCATCGCCCGTTGGGTCAATGGCAAGCTGGTCAGCCGTTGTGGAATCCACGTCAGCTGAGAACTGAACCAAGGCGGGGTCAGGCTGACCGCCAGTTTTATCGCCTGATAAGACGGCGGCACGACCCGCCTTCAGGTTGTCAATTGCGATTTCAGCGATCGCTGCTGCGCTGTGGGGATGGGCATCTAAAGCAGAAAGAGCCGCTTGGGCAATGGCCGCGAATCCAGGCAAATTGAGCAATTCGGCAAACCCGATAAATACCCCAGCCTGCTCACGTAGCTCAGAGGCGATCGCCTCTGGGGCGTCAGATTGGGCGGCCTCTAGACGCTGAATGCCAGCAGCCACATCGATTTCAAAAATTGAGGCGGTCATATCGATACCCAGGTCCGCCGAACTGGGAACAAAGTCCTCTGTCTCTTGAATCGCAGCGCGACAGTGCTCTTCCAATGGCGAGAGAACAGCATTGGCCTGTGCTAGTGCGGCCTGGGGATCAAAAAAGCCGGTGTTGAGCTGTTCCATCAGCGGCAACCGCAAGCAGTCAAACGCGGCAAGGAGCTGGGTCTCTAGGGCCACATCGATGATCAAGGTATCGCTGTAGAGAGCTTTGAATATGGCTTCGAGGCGGTGAGAAATGGTTTTGATCACATCGAGACCAACGCTGGCGGCTCCCCCTTTGAGGGAATGGGCTGCCCGCATCACGCTGTGAATGGTGTTGCTGTTGCGATCGCTGCGGAGGGTCAGCAATCCAGATTCAATATCATCTAGCAGTTCAGGAGCTTCCTCAACAAAGAACTGGTAGGACTCGTCTTGGAGGTTGATGCGAGGTGGGGCGTCAGGTTCGTCTTCCTCTACAGCGGTAGGTTCTACAGCGGTAGGTTCTACAGCGGTCGGGGATGGGACTGTAATGTCCGCTGTGTCCACTGTGTCCGCTGTGCCCACTGTGTCCGCTGTGCCCACTGTATCCGCTGTGCCCACTGCGCTATCGGTGGCATCGTGCTCATCAAGGGCATCGATACCATCATGACTATCAACACTGTCACCGGCTCTGATGTTGCCAAAGGCCTCTGGGCTGCCAAAGGCTTCTGGGCTGCCAGCGGTCTCTAAACCGCCAAGGGCTTCTGAAGCACTATCATCCATAGCGGCAGTGGTGCTAGTAATGTCGCTGGCACCATCTATGGCACCCGTATCCTCTGCCGCGTCATCTATATCAGCAATATCTGCAGTTATATCAGAAATATCTGCAGTATCGGGAAAGAGAGAGTCGCCAATTGGGTCTGATAGATCTAAACCTGGTGCATCAAGATCTAGTGCATTTATACCAGCATTGTCGCTGCTGTCGTCTGCAGCGCCTCTGTCAAATGCAGCATCGTCAGTGGCCAGC
>JGI12210J13797_10609168_pt1 | contig 93240 bp, 83 predicted proteins | sample ElkSlonscriptome_3_FD_13797 | JGI IMG/M metagenome (IMG submission 13797) | reverse complement strand
GTCTTGTAAATCGTTACTGCCAGACGGCTGCTACGTCTCCATACTTCAAGAGATTCGAAGGAGTTATATGCCACCTACCAAACTGCCTGAAACCTTAAACCTGAACCCTGACACCTTTGTTTTCCTTCATTCATGACGATCCGGCGCTCGATAGCCGGCTTCTTTGACCAGGGCATCGCGTTTGGCGTTGTCGAGGTCGGCAGCCATCATTTCCTTGACCAGGTCTTCGAAGCTGGTTTTGGGGACCCAGCCTAGTTTTTCCTTGGCTTTGGTCGGGTCGCCCAGGAGGGTTTCGACTTCGGCGGGGCGGAAGTATCTGGGGTCGACGGCGATGATCTGCTGGCCGGGCTTGACGGCGCTGTCGGCCGGGGCGCTGGCGACGATGCCTTTTTCTTCGACGCCCTGCCCGCTCCATTCGATCTGGATGTCGAGTTCAGCGGCTGCTAAGTTGACGAAATCACGCACGGCCTGCTGTTGGCCGGTGGCGATCACGAAGTCCTCTGGTTGGTCCTGCTGCAGCATCAGCCACTGGGCTTCGACGTAATCCCGAGCATGTCCCCAATCGCGGCGCGCATCCAGGTTGCCGAGATACAGGCAGCTCTGATGGCCTAAATGAATCCGCGCCAAGGCGCGTGTGATCTTGCGGGTGACGAAGGTCTCGCCTCGCAGCGGCGACTCGTGATTGAACAGGATGCCGTTGCAGGCGTAGATTCCGTAGGACTCTCGATAGTTGACCGTGATCCAGTAGGCATAGAGTTTGGCCACGCCGTAGGGCGAGCGCGGGTAAAACGGGGTGGTTTCGGTCTGGGGGCTTTCCTGCACTTTGCCGTAGAGTTCTGACGTACTCGCCTGATAAAAGCGCGTTGTTTTTTCCATCCCCAAAATGCGTATCGCTTCTAGCAGCCTCAGCGTACCCACCGCATCGCTGTTGGCCGTATATTCAGGAGTCTCGAAGCTCACCTGCACATGGCTCTGTGCGCCGAGGTTATATATCTCGGTTGGCTGGACTTCCTGCAGGATGCGAATTAGGTTGGTTGCGTCGGTCAGGTCACCATAATGCAGCACGAATCGTTGATTCGATTCGTGGGGGTCTTGATAGAGATGGTCGATCCGGTCGGTGTTGAAGGACGATGCGCGGCGTTTGATGCCGTGGACTTCGTAGCCCTTTTTCAGCAGGAATTCGGCGAGATAAGCGCCGTCTTGGCCGGTGATGCCGGTTATTAGGGCTTTTGTTGGCACGGGATCAGTTTCATGGTCACGGGTCTAAGAATCTGGGTCCCGGATCAGGGTCCGGGATGACGCTGGGCGTCAGTTACGGGTTACGGAAATCAGGCTCAGGGTGAAAGGAATTAACCACATTTATTGCGAGCTTTCGTCTTTTTCATTCCGGGTTAGCCAGGCGGGTTTTCAGGGTTTCTATTTGGGGGACCGGGGTTGGGTCTGTTTTGTAGCGCTTGGCCAGTTCGTAGCTCAGGTAGTCGCCTTGCCAGATGGCCTGGAGGACTTCGCTGAGGCGGCTGGATTTTTTGGTCTGGGCGTAGTCGAGGACCGGGATACCTGCGTCCTTGATCAACTCGGTGGTGATTTCGATTCTGCGCTGGATCTGGGTGGCGTAGTGGGTCGAGTGCAGGTGGATGACTCTGAGACCACTCGACTCGCTTGTCCATTTCGGCAGTCCCAAGCCGACGATCACGTTGTGGTCGAGTTCCGGGTATTCGTTCCAGAAGGCCCAGCTTTTGCTGTTTTCGTTGATCTGGGTCGACCAGCGCCGGGCGACCGGGATCAGATGTTCGGCTGCCAGAATGACGGGAATTCCGCCTTCGGTATGCTCGACAAGGGCCCGTGTGGTGCTGGTCGGCTCGGACCCGGCTGCTCGCAGATCCCTCAGCGCTGATGCCAGCTCATCGGCCGGCTTGGGGATCAGGCCGATGCGCGAGAGCAGCGAGAGTAACAGCGTGAAGCTGAATCCCAGCGCGGCGCGGGGCTGGGATTCATAGTCGAACTGAATCAGGCGATCCGCCTCGGCCTGCTCGGCGAGCCGGCCGCCTGTGGTGATCGCGAATCGCGGCACTTCAAGCTGGCAGGCGCGTTTCCAGGCGCTGAGCATCTCTTCGGTGTTGCCACTGAAGCTTGAGGCGATCACCAGACTGCGTTGATCGACCCAGGCCGGCAAACCATACGCGCGATGCACGAGAATCGGCACCTTGCAGCGATCTGCAACCAAGGCCGAGACCAGGTCGCCTGCAATCGCACTTCCGCCCATGCCGAGCACGACAATCTGATTAATCGATTCAGCCGAAGGAAGGTTCAGCTCCAGTTGATTGATCAGGGCCCAGGCGGACTGAATCTGTTCCGGGAATGCTTGAATCTTATCCAGCATGAGAGCATTCGCAACGGTTGGAGAAAAGCAAGCAGGGAATATTCATGATCTTGTTCAAGCGCTCTTGCCCGTGATGAAACCGAGGTGTTCGAGCTTCAAAAGGATCTGCTGAATCGCCTTGCCGGGGCTCAGGTCGTTGGTATCAATTTCCATTTCGGGGGATTCGGGGGCTTCGTAGGGGTCGGAAATCCCGGTGAATTCCTTGATGATGCCGGCCCTCGCCTTCTTGTAAAGGCCCTTGCGATCGCGCTGCTCGCAAACTTCGAGCGGCGTGGAGACGTGGATCTCGACGAAGCCACCGTGGGCCGAAATCATCTCTCGAACCTGACCCCTTGTGGCCGCGTAGGGCGCGATCGGTGCACACAGCGCAATGCCGCCGTTCTTGGTGATCTCCGAGGCGACATAGCCGATGCGCAGGATATTGAGATTGCGATGGTCTTTGGAAAAGCCGAGTTCGCTCGACAGGTGTTGCCGAACCACATCGCCGTCGAGCAGGGTGATTTGGCGTCCGCCAATTTCCATCAGCTTGGCCTGGAGGGCGTTGGCTAGCGTCGATTTACCCGAACCCGATAAGCCGGTGAAGAACACCGTGAAGCCCTGGCGATCCCGCGGTGGATGGGTCTTGCGAAGCTCGGCGACCACCTCGGGGTAGGAAAACCATTCCGGGATGTCCAGTCCTTCGATCAGCCGGCGGCGGAACTCGGTGCCGGAAATCGATCGAACCGTATCGCCCTCGTCGACCTGATCGCCAGGCACGTACTGCGCCCGGTTCTCGAGATACTGCAGCTCCTTAAACGGCACCATTTCAATGCCGGCTTCTTCCTGGTGCTCGGCCATCAACTCCTGCGCATCGTAGGGGCCGTAAAAACTCTCACCGGTGCTCGGATTGCGCGGGCCGGCGTGATCCCGACCAACGATGAAATGGGTGCAACCGTGATTCCTGCGGATCAGGGCGTGCCAGAGCGCCTCTCTGGGCCCTGCCATGCGCATCGCCAGATTGAGCAGCGACAGGAAGGTTGTCTGCTCCGGATAGCGCTTCAATATGTGTTCATAGCAACGGACTCGCGTGTAGTGATTGATGTCGTTGGGCTGGGTCATGCCGACGGCAGGATGGATCAACAAATTGGCTTCCAGCTCGCGCGCGGCCAGGAAGGTCAACTCTTGGTGGACACGATGCATGGGATTGCGGGTCTGGAAGGCCACGATTCGCTGCCAGCCGCGCTTGGCGAACTCCTCTTTGAGCTGGGCCGGGGTGTGGCGCCGATGCGGAAAGTCATAGTGCACGGGGGCCTGAATGGCTTCCACTGACCCGCCGAGATACCAGGGATGCGATGCCTGAAGCAGCATGGCCACGCCCGGATGCTGAGTATCGGTCGTGCCAAACACACCTTGTGCTTCCGCCTGAAGATCGGGACGCCATTTTTCGCTGACATCGAGGATGCCCAGCAGAACGCCCTCCGGATCACGCAGACCAACCCGATGGCCGGGCTCAATGCGCGCCGCGAAGGCTTCGGGCACGTCAAGCGTGATCGGCATCGGCCAGAGCTCGCCCGAGGACAGGCGCATCCCGGCCACCACCGATTCATGGTCGCGCTGACCCATGAACCCGGTCAGCGGTGCGAAACCACCGAGCATCAGCAGCTCTAGATCACACTGCTGGCGGCGGGTGAGCGACCAGTCGATCAACTGATCCTGGTCTGGGGCTTGCGGTGTTGCTGTCATATCCATTATCTAAAGTCTGAGGATCAGGCCTTGGGTTCCGTGGGTTGGGGCTGGTATTCGCTGATTTCTCGCTGGAGCTGTTCGATTTCGCGAGTCAATGCCTTGTGTTCTTCCAGCTTGCGACTGAGAAATCGATGGGTAATGCGCGATTTCGCCGCGATGCCCTTGGGCGTTAGGCAGTAGAGGTAGCGCCGTTTCTGACTGCTGTTGCGGAAATTGCTGGCCTTGATATAGCCCTTGTCGATCAGGGCCCGCAAGCAGTAGTGCGTCTTGCCCAGGCTGACTCCAAGTTCCTCGGCCAGCGCTCGCTGGCTCAAATCCGGTTTGGATTCGAGCGTTCGGAGCAGTGCCAGGCGGGTTTTGAGGTTCAAGGAGCGGGGCGTCACTTCAGGGCGAAAGGGCGGAGACACTGGGTCCCGGATCGGGTCCGGGATGACGCGGGCGACCGTTAAAAGGGTCGGGGGAAAAGGCTTGGGAAACGTCGTCGGTAGGTCACGCTACCGCCCTTGGGTGACGCCCCCAATTCGCTCATCCCCCTGATTTTGTTCGCTATTTTGCACAGCGAGCGCTGCGTTCAAACGTTGAACGCACTTGGAGATTAACGATTCTTGGCAGGATTGGCAAGGATGGACGCCACCTGCGTGTCGACGGCAGGAAGCACGGCCGAGCTCGAACTCTCTGGGCGCAGTTTTGCTCTGGCCGCTCACCAGTGCCCGCCCCCTCCTCGGCTTTGAACCGCACCCGAGTTCAAGGATGGAGGAGCCTGCCATGGGGGTGGGTCACTGGGGGCTGTGGTGGGGGCAATGGTTTGACTGTACCGCCTCTCCCATATAAAGTGTTCGTCTCAGAAAAAGTCTATCCTGTCGACCCGCGAGGTGACCGGATAGCCAAGGGTTTGAAATGCTTTATGGCAAGGTTTAATCGTATTGTGAAGATCACCAACAGCGTCCTTTCTGCAGGATTCATTTCGCTCGCAGCGAGCAGTGCGCTGGCCAATCCCGTGGGGCACCTTCAGATCGATGGGCGTGTCGATGTCCAGGCCTCGGGCACCTCGGAAGCTGTTCAAATCAGCCAGGCGGACTACACGGTTTTTTCCGGTGATCGAATCGCCACGCGGAGCGGTTCAACTGTTCTGACCCTCAACGGCGGCGGAGCGCTGGGTCTGGCACCGTCGTCCAGTGCAAGCGTTACGAGCGATCATTCCGATGGGGAAATGAACGTGAATCTCGAAAACGGAACGCTCCTCTTCAGCCTTCCGTCCAGCGCTAACGCAGTTAGAATCTCGCTTGGTGGCTTCGTTTTGCGACCACAACCGCGAGGCACCTGGGCGCTGCGGGTGAACTCTGGTGGAGCGGACGACCTTGTCGGCATGGTTCGCCGCCTCGATGACGGGCACATCCATGTGTCGGTGACCGACGGCGAATTGCACCTGACCAGTGGAAAGGGGTCGGTCTATCGGGTCCGGGCCGGAGACGAGATCGGCCTGCTGGCCGCCGCCGGGTCTGTCGCTCGTGTCAATACCCAGTCGGGTCGCGGCAACACGATTCGGATTGAAGCGCCGGAGCAGGTGGGAACGAACGAGGAGTTTCGCATCCGCTGGGACGGCAGCTCTGATTTGAGCGAATCCTACATCACCGTTGCGCCCGAGGGCGCCGATCCGGAGGAATTCGAGCGCGTGGTGAGTGCCAACGAAGGTAATATGATCGAACTGGAGGCGCCGGCCAACGAAGGTGACTACGAGATTCGCTATGTCGATGGGGAGACCGGCGAGGTCAGCAGCTTTGTTTACCTGCGGGTTGTTGGAGATCAGGCAGTCGTGCCCTGGATCGCTTCCAACCAGGCACTGATTACCGGCGTGACTGTCGCCGCAGCAGGGGGGGGAGCCGTATTGCTCCTTGATGACGATGATGACGACGGTCCAACCAGCGTCAGCCCCTAATCATTCGAGTTTGGCTAGTTCGTGGCAGGTAAGCGAACGACCGGAGGAGCAATGCAGGTTCACGTATTCGGGATGGCGAGTCGCCGCCCCTCATCACGGATAGCGAGCGCCGCGATCTGTCTTCTGGCGCTGATGCTGTTGGCCGCCTGTGGCTCGAGTGGCCAGAACGTCGATGCGCTCGCCGAGTTCCAGGAAGAACAGGCCAGCCAGAGTCGGGTCAATGAGATCAACGAACAGTTGCTTTCGATGGCGGTCACCACCTCAAACCCCGACAGCGCCTATCGCGTCGGTGCCGGGGATGAGATCAGCGTCGACATCTTCAACGTTCCCGAACTCTCGCGCACCTACCGCGTCGACGCGATGGGCAATATCAACATGCCCCTGGTGGGGCAGCTGTCGATCAGCGGCTATGATCTGGGCGAAGCGGAAGCGCTGATCGCTGAGGCCTATGGCGAGCGCTATCTGAGAAACCCCCAGGTGTCAATTTCGATCCTCCAGTTTCGCAGTCAGCAGTTCACGGCGATTGGTGCCCTCACCTCACCGAAAATTTACAACACGGACCGGCAGGTCACCCTGATGGAGGCCATTGCCATGACCGGCGGCCTGGCCGGCGATGCAGGCACTCAGATCTATCTGACCGATCGGGTGCGCGATCCGGAAACCGGTGAGCTGGGCACGCGCAGCGTGATCATCGGCGTCGAAGATCTGATGTCGAAACCCGAGGACTACAACTTCTTTATCGGTGAAGGCGCCCTGATCAACGTCCCCAGGGCGGGCTCGATCTTTGTCGAGGGCGCGGTCGAACGGCCGGGGGTGTATCAGCGGACGGGAGAGACGACCGTGCTGAAAGCGATTGCGATGGCCGGGGGACTGAAGTTCGAGGCCAGCCGCTCCAATCTCCGGGTTCTGCGCAGGGACCCGGCCACCAACCAGTGGCTTCATAATGAAGTTGCCTTGAGCGACATCAGGGAATCGCCCAACCAGGATATCGCTTTGCGGGATGGGGATATCCTGATGGTCGAATACGGCGTCATTCGAACCGCTTGGACCGGTGGGCTCCGACTGCTTCGCGACGTCGCCTTCCTCGGCTTCCGTCCTTTCTGATTTTACGAGCACCATAGACATGAGCGAGCCCTCCGAACCGCAAGGACGCCACCTCAAGCGCATCGACGGCACGTCATCGGCGATGGCTCAGTACGACCCGTATCAGTCGACCTCTTCCGAGCTGGAAGAAACGATCGACATCATGGAGCTATGGCGCTCGGTCCTCAAGCGCAAGTGGGTGGTACTGAGTATCCTCGTGATCTTCCTGGCCACGGCCGCGCTGGCCACCTGGCTGACGATCCCCGTCTATCGCGCCATGGCCGTGGTGCAGATCAACCACGAGACCGCCAACATTCTCCGAATCGAGGACTTCGAGGCCGCGCCCCGCTCCTGGCAGGGCGTTGAGCAGTTCTACCAGACCCAGTACGAAATCCTTCGGGGCCGACAGCTTGCCGAGGACGTGGTCGAGCGTCTGGAGATTTGGGACCATCCCGAGCTGTCGGGCGAAATACGCCAACGCAGCCTGATGAGTGAGCTCCAGGCCCTGCCCCGTCGCCTGATGGCAATATTCGATCGCTCTGAACCCTCCGGCTTCAACCGGGCGTCGCTCAGCGAAGATCAGCAGCGCCAGATCGCAATCCGCCGTGCCGGCGCTTTCCTGCGCTCGAAGATCAGCGTTGAACCCCGGCCAGCTTCCAGACTCGTGAACGTCTACGTGTCGAGCTTCGACCCGGCCTTCGCCGCACGCCTGGCCAACGGCGTGGTTGCCGAATACATTCGATCAACGATGCAGCGTCGCTACGACGCCGGGCAGGAAGCACGCGAGTTTCTCCAGGGCCAGCTCGATGAGATGCGTATTGCTCTGGAGCGAGCCGACCAGAATCTGATCGATTTTGCCCAGGAGAACGGCGTGGCCGACCTGGGAGAGCGGATCGACATGTCGAATGAGGCGCTGCGCAATCTGAACACGCGGCTGACCTCAGCCGAAGCCGATCTTGTCCAGATCGGTGCGTTCCGCGGCATGATCGCCGAGGGCCGCGGCGCGGATATTCGCCCGGTCGTCAATGACGAACAGATTCGGGCGCTGGAAAACCAGAAAGCCGCGCTGGCCACCGAATATGCCAGCCTGTCCCAGCGCTTCAGGGACGATTATCCGGCCATTGTCGAGCTGCAGAGCCGAATTGTCGAAATCGATAGTCAGATTGTCGAAAGGCAGCAGGACATCATTGATGACGTTCTGGCCGAATATCGCAACCTGGAAGCCGAAATTACCGCCTTGAACAATGCGGTTCAGGAGCGCGAGGAAGCGGTCCTTGCACTCAGCCAGCAGGGCGTGCAGTACAACATCCTGCGGCGCGAGTTCGAAACGAATCGCGGTCTGTATGACGGCATGCTCCAGCGGCTTCGCGAAATCGGTGTCGCCTCCGGCGCCCAGGAAAACAACATTGCCCTGATCGACTCGGCACTGCGCCCGGGCAGACCTTATCTTCCGAACACCCAGCGCAATCTCTTGATGGCTCTGGCGATCGGCCTCGCCGTCGGCGTGGGCATGGCCCTGATCCTGGAATTCCTCGACACCACCATTCGACGCACGGACGATGTGGAAAAACTCGTCGGCCGGCCGGTGCTCGGTCTGATCCCGATGGTCAAGCTGAAAGAGCAGAAGCAGAAAACGGGAGCGACTCAGAAGCTCCAGGACCGAGCCGTCAGCCACTACAGTGAGGTGCACCCCAAATCGGCCGTCTCGGAGGCTTTCCGGTCGCTTCGAACCAGCCTGATGTTTTCTACTCCACAGGGCATGCCCAAGACGATTCTGGTGACCAGCCCGGGTCCCGGCGACGGCAAGACCACCAACACCATCAACCTGGCCACGGTGATGGCCCAGAACGGTGCCCGCGTGCTCGTCATTGATGCCGACCTTCGCAAACCTCGGCTGCATCGGGATTTCGGCGTCCCCCATGCACCAGGACTGACCAATCGGATCGCCGGTGGTCAGTCGTCGGCAAGCGAGCAGTCGGCGATCGTGCCGACCTCGGTCGAGAACCTGTTCATCATGCCCAGCGGCAGTCAGGCACCGAATCCGGCAGAAATGCTCTCTTCGGAGCGGATGCGCAAGATTATTTCGATGGCCTCGCGGGCTTTCGATCACGTCATCATCGACTCCGCACCCGTACTGGGACTGGCTGACGCCCTGATCCTGTCGCGCTGCGTGGACGGGGTCATCATGGTGGTGGGTGCAGGAAAGACCGCCAAGGACAGCATCAAGGTCAGCACGCGCAGGATGGCTCAGGTTCAGGCGCCGCTTCTAGGCGTTGTGATGAATCAGGTCGACCTCGACAGCCCGGATTACGCTTACTACACTCAGTATTATTACAACTACACCGGGGGAGAACTCAATACATCGTCCGATGAATCTGATTCCCCGAAAGTTATCGGCCAGAGCGCATAGCGGTCCCGACAGATGCTAGCCGCAAGCCGGATCGCCGGGGGTCTGCTGCTGGCCGTGGCCGTGGTCGTGACCCTGCTCGACTTTCGCGACCTGCGCGTTTATCACGATCAAAGCGGCAGCGCCCCATTGGCTGAAGCCACCGGCCCCGGCCCCTTTCATACCTATAGCCACGCTCCGGCGGCCCGGCGCGCCGTGCAGGATTGGCGGGTTGATCCGGAACGGGCCAAGTCGATTCTCCGTGCCTCGCTGGATCGGTACCCGCTTGAATCTGCGCCCTGGCTGGGCCTGGCGAGGATCGAGGCCAGTGAGCGGGGGGATTTTTCCTCCAATCTTGCGGCCAATCTGGAATCTGCAGTGGCGACGCAACCCAAGGCCTCATCCGTGCGATGGGAAGCCGCCCAGATCGCGCTCCATGCTGGCGACCCGCCCCTGGCCCAGCATCATCTTGAGGAGTGGGTCAAAGGCGATGCCAAACGCGTGCCGGTTGCGATATCGATCGTCAGACGCTGGATCACCGAGCCCGAGGCGCTGGTTGCGGCGATGATCCCATCCACACCCGAGCACCAGACCGAGACCATGGAATTCGCTTTTCGCCAGCGCGACCGTGACCTGGCTGAAGTGGTCTGGCAGGACGTGGCAGACACGCAGAATCTGGACTCGCCGCTGTTTCTGACCTATGCCGATTTCCTGCTCCGGGTCGGCGAAACGGAGCGCCTGGTTGCGCTCTGGTCGCAGTTCGATCGCCACTATCGTCCCGGAGATGTCCCCAACGGTGATTTCTCGCGCGAGCTCGGCGCCGCCCGGGGCCTGAACTGGGACGTCGCATATCCTCCAGACGGCGTTCGAATCGAGCGCGATACGAGCGAGTTCCACGATGCACCTGCCAGTCTGCATCTGGACTTCAAGGGCACCCACAACCTGCGTCTCAACAAGCCCAGGATTCGCCTTCCGGTTCAGATGGGCATGCGCTATCGACTGTCCGGTTTCTGGAAAGGACGCGCGCTGACGACCCGTGCCCGGCCATCCATCAATGTCCGGACCCTCGGCGCGCGCTGGAACGAACGGATTCCCGTGCCTGGCGACCTATTCGATTGGCAGGAATTCTCGGTAGAGTTCGAGGTACCCGAGACGGTCCGGTTGATCGAATTTTCTGTGCTCCGTGATCCGACGAATAATTTTGATCGCAACATCGATGGCGATCTCTGGCTGGACAGCCTTCGACTTGACCTGCTACCGGACTCGGCCCCGGATGCCGCGGCCGAGACGGCCACATGAGCCCGTCCAGCCTTCAGACGCTGGTCGATGCGATGAACGACGGCAATCATCTGCGCCTGGTCGATCATGAAATCACCGGACTACTGGGCTGGATGGCAGGATCGTCCGGCAGTCGCGAAGCACGCGAGCTGCGCAAGAACTTTGGCCCTGCCGGGCAGGACGACAGGATCACCGCGCGCGGATTTCGGCTGCTCGACCACGCCTTGTTCGACCGTCAGACCCTGCTCGAGAGCGCGGCCGGCGTCGGCGAGGATCGAACCAATGATGCGCGCCGCCGGCGCTACCGACTGCTGCTGAGTGCTTTCCATCCAGACCGCTACCCCGACCGAGTCGACTGGCTGACCGAGCGATCCCAGATCATCACGATCGCCTACTCACGCTTCAAGTCCGGAAAGCGCCCGACGCGTCCCGAGCCGGTGATCAAACCCGGACCCGCTGCGCTTCGCAAGCGCCCGCGCCGTTTTGTCCGTCCACCGACGAGGTGGCTATCGCGCCTGGCCATGCTGCTGCGGCAGCGCTTCGGCGGTGACCCCTGGCTCGCGCAGAAGATCATCGGCGGCTTTGCTCTCGTGCTGCTGCTGCCGCTATTGAGCGTACTGCTTGACACCCACACCCCTCGGTCGGTCCATTCGAACCCCAAGGAATCGGCGCCGACGACCCCGGTGGCAGCAGCGCCCGCGACCAGCGTGCCCGAAACCACTGTGATTGCCCTGGAGCCCACTGCCCCCACTCTGGCGCGACGCGACGATGGTCATCGGGACAAGGACAATCAAAACAACGGCAATCGAGATAATGGCAACCGGGACGAGGGCAATAGTAACGACCAAGCGATCACGGCAACCGCTGCCCATGCTGCCATCGAAGCGCGCAGGGGGACGCCGGAGTCTTCAGCGCTCGAACCCGGACCGCAGGATTCCGCGGTCGACCTATCGGTCGCAGCTGCAGAAAGTCCTCAGACCGATCGGACCGAGCCGGTGGATCAAGCCTCCATGCGCTCGAACGACCCTCGCTCCGGCTCCGATGCCGCACCAAGGGGCACAGCTGACTCGCCCCCACTGAGCATCCCCTCCTTGCCCGAGCAGCTCATCGCCCGCGACACACCTACCGCTGAACCTTCTCCAGCCCTCCAGGGGCCGACTGCGGGCGTGGCCTCGGATCGACCGAGCGAGGTGAGCACTGCTGATAACCCGACCTTCACGCAGGCAGATTCGATTGATGAGCCAACCCCCACCGCTCGCGGCCGGTTGCTGCTTGGACCCCTGAGCTCACATCAGATCGGCGCCCTGCTGCAGCAGTATCAGCTGGCTCTGGAGCAGGCCGATATCGAGACGCTCAGCCAGCTGGTCGGCCGCGAACAGGCCGAGACACTGCGTGCACGCTTTCCCGGACTGTTCGAGTCGGACCAGCAGCACCGTGTCGATCTGAGCATTCTCCAGTCGCAGCGCGACGGCGACCAGTGGGTCGTTCAGCTTCAACAGGAGGTCGGCGTGTCGGCGATCGACCGGCGGGCCCGCAGCTTTAGTCATCGAGCTGAATTCCGCTTCAGTCCGGATCCTTTCGCGATCCAGATGATCGAAATGGAATTCTGATCGCCAAACGCGACCCGATCAGCCCACCGCCGGAAGGAACCAGTACCAGTAGGACGCCGCCGCTGCCGCCGCCGCGCCCGTGACACCCAGGGCCCACCAGAGACCGCCTCTGGACGGCCTGTCCTGGACCTCGCGCAGAACGCTGGGTGGACGAAGGCCGGGCGCCTGCAGCACGAAACGCTGCTCACCAAGGCGGATTTCATCGCCAGATTTAAGCGCCTGACTGCTGGCCGGCTCACCGTTAACCCAGGCCGGCCCGCTGGCCTCCAGGATCAGCACCTCACCGTCGAACACGATGCGAGCATGCCGGTCACTGAGACCAGCCACCTGGACCTCGGCCTCATTGGAAGACCCGATGCTCGTTTGCTCGGCCAGCGGAAAGGCCTGTCCCGTGATCGCGCCCGAGGCGCCTTTCAGTCGAAATTGCATTGCTCGGACTCCTGCAAAGAATGTTTTCGCGCGGAATTGGCCCTTGTCAATCCCGGCGCTCTAAAAGCATGTCTCGCGCAGGGGCGCGGAGGCGAAGCATAAAGACCAATTCCTGTTTTGCTTTGGTTGTTACCTTCGCGTCGCTGCGCGAGACAGATCTTTCATGTGGTCGCGGTCTGACTCCGCGGGCAATCTCTCAGGCTCCTACGTGATCGAGAGCCGTGGCCAGGTCATCGATCAGGTCGTCGACATCCTCGATGCCGACCGACAAACGAATCAGGCTGTCGGTCATGCCCAGGGCCTCGCGCTTTTCCTTCGGCACCGTGCCGTGGGTCATGATCGCCGGGTGATTGACCAGTGACTCGACGCCGCCCAGGGATTCGGCCAGGGCGAAAAGCCGGGTGTTCTCCAGAAAGCGGCGGGCACGGGCCAGATCGCCGCCACCCAGATCGAAACTGACCATGCCGCCAAACCCGTTCATCTGCTTCTCGGCCAGTGATTTCTGCGGATGGGTGGCCAGGCCCGGATAGATCACACGAGTGACCTTGTCCTGCTCGCTGAGCCACTCGGCGATCCGCTGGGCGTTGGCACAGTGGGCCCGCATCCGCAGCGCCAGGGTCTTGACGCCACGCATCACCAGGAAGGCATCGAACGGACCCTGGATTCCGCCGGCTGAATTCTGCAGAAAGGCGATATCCTCGGCCAGCTCCTCATCTTTGATCACCAGCGCGCCACCGACCATATCCGAATGGCCGTTGAGGTATTTGGTGACCGAGTGAACCACGATATCCGCCCCCAGTGCGATGGGCTGCTGCAGCATGGGCGTGGCAAAGGTGTTATCGACGACCAGTTTGGCGCCGATGCTTCGCGCCAGTTCGGCCATGCTGGCGATATCGACCAGCTGCAGCATCGGATTGGTGGGGGTTTCGACCCAGATCAGGCGAGTTCGGTCGGTGACTGCGGCCCGCGCGGCGTCGATATCGCTCAGATCTTCGAAACTGAAGTCAAGGCCCGAGGACCGCCGTCTGACCCGCTCGAAGAGGCGCCAGGTGCCGCCGTAGAGATCATTCATGGCCAGCACGTGATCGCCGGGCTCGAGCAAGTGCATCAGGGTGTCAATGGCGGCCATGCCCGAGGCAAAGGCAAACCCGCGCGCACCGCCTTCAAGATCGGCAATGCAGTCCTCCCAAGCCTTGCGGGTGGGATTGTGCGTTCGCGAGTACTCATAGCCCTGGTGATCGCCGGGACTCCTCTGAACATAGGTCGAGGTGGTGTAGATGGGCGTCATGATGGCCCCGTTGCTCGGGTCCGGCGACTGTCCGGCGTGAATCACGCGGGTGGCTAGCTTTTTCATAAAAAGATATTCGTTCGAGAGGGGAGTATTGTAAGGGTTCGGGGAGAAAACCGGGTTCCGGGCTTGGAGTTCAGCCCATCGGGGACAGACCGTGCTTTTCCGTCATCCGTCATCTGTAAACGGTCAGCCGTAAACAAGCCTCCGATCGTTCCCCCGATCTTCGCCCCCCGTGTGTGGTCTGAATTTTGCCGGTATAATGATTCGCTTGCCTTATCAACTGCCTGTTTCAACGGGCCGGGAAATGAATCCGTGCTATTCGATAATGTTGTTATCAAATCCGTCGCGCATGTCGAGCCGCCCCATCGCATCACCAGCGAAGAGGTTGCCGAACGGCTCAAGCCGACCCTGAAGAGGCTTCGCGTTCCGGGCAACCCGCTGATCGATTTGGCCGGCATCATGGAGCGGCGGTTCTGGGATGACGGCATGATGCCCTCCGACGGGGCCACCCTGGCCGCCCGAGAGGCCCTGGCCAAGGCCGACATCGATCCCGGCCAGGTCGGAATTCTGATCAACACCTCGGTCTCGCGTGATTTCCTCGAGCCCTCGACCGCCTGCATGGTTCACGGCAACCTCAAACTTTCGGACACCTGCGAGAGTTTTGACGTGGGCAACGCCTGCCTGGCCTTCATCAACGGCATGAACATCGCCGGCCAGATGCTGGAACGTAGGCAGATCGACTATGCGCTGATCGTCAACGGCGAAAACAGTCGTGAAATCAACGAAATCACGATTGAGCGCTTGCTCGGGCCCAAGGTCACTCGCAGCCAGTTCAAGGCGGAGTTCGCCAGCCTGACCTTAGGCTCAGGCGCGGCTGCGATGGTAATGTCGCATGGAGATCTCGAGCCTGACGGCCACCAGTATCGCGGCGGCGTGGCCCGAGCGGCGACCCAGTTCAATAACCTGTGCCGCGGCTGGAACCACCAGATGTGGACCGACACCAGAAGCCTGCTGACCGAAGGCATGAAGCTGGCCGGCATGACCCTCACGGCGGCACGCACCGTGATGGGTTGGGTGGTGCAGGAACTGGATCACGTGGTTATCCATCAGGTGTCCAAGGCCCACACCGAGACCTTCATCCGTGCGTTCGGCGCGGATCCGGAAAAGGTCTACCGGATCTTCCCCTTCCTCGGGAACGTTGGACCGGCATCGATTCCGACCGTCATGTCCCGCCTGATTCAGGAAAACCGGGTCAAGCGCGGCGACCGGATGGCTCTGATGGGCATCGGCTCCGGGCTCAACTGCGCCATGGCCGAGGTGGTGTGGTAAGCCGACAGCTCCGCTGACGGCGACCAGAAGACAGCCCGGCCCCTGGCCGGTGCCCCGAACAGAGATCCAATCGACCATGTTTTCTTCTCCGCTCTACCCCTACACCGGGCAATATCACGAGCAGGCCGCCGGTCATCGTATCCACTATCTGGACGAGGGCCCGAAAGACGCCCAGCCGGTCGTGATGGTCCACGGCAACCCGACTTGGTCGTTCTACTACCGCCGCCTGGTCGAAGAACTGAAGCCGGATTTCCGCTGTCTCGTGCCTGATCATGTCGGCATGGGCCTGTCGGACCGGCCTGCGGACGATCGCTACGACTATACGCTAGGACAGCGCGTCGATGATCTGGGCCACTGGCTGGACGCGGTCGAACCGGCCCGCCCGGTCGATCTGATCGTGCATGACTGGGGCGGGGCGATCGGTGTGTCCTGGGCCGTGCGAAACATTGAGCGCATCCGCCGCGTGGTGCTGCTCAACACCTGGGCGTTCAATATTCCGCCGGAAGAGAACCTGCCGCGCTCGCTGCGCTTCGCGCGAACCGGCCTGGGCAGCTTCCTGATTCAACGTTTCAATGCTTTTTCCGGGCTTGCCACCCGCATGGCCACGGCCGGGTCGCTGGACCGGGATGTGGCCCGCGGTCTGGTCTCGCCCTATCGTCAAGGTGCGGAATCGCGCCTGGCCACCCTGCGCTTCGTGCAGGACATCCCCTTGAATCCCGATGACCCGGCCTGGGCGGTGCTGGCAGAAACCGAAGCACGATTGGACAAGTTGGCCCGGAAGCCGGTGGTGATCCACTGGGGCGGCAAGGATTTTGTCTTCGATGACCGGGTGCTCGACCTGTGGCGCGAGAAATTACCGGACAAGCCGATTCGCTATCACGCGGATGCGGGGCACTACGTGTTGGAGGATGCGTACGAGGCGATCGTGCCGGCGGTTCGGGAGTGGCTGACGGAGGTGGATTAGATTGGGTTCAGGTCTCGGATCGGGGTTCAGGATGACGCGGGGCGTCGGTTTTCGAGAAAATAAGGGTTCAGGTTTAGCGGGGTTTTCATGAACATTGCTCAGGCTTTGACGGCGCAGGCTCGGGCTCAGCCTTATGGAACCGCGTTGATCATTCCGTGCGGCCGCTCGGGCAAGCGTTGGACCGATGATCGCTACAGCTATCGTGATCTGGACCAGCTGAGCACGCGTCTGGCCGCAGGTCTCACGGCCCAGGGCATCCAGCCCGGCACTCGGGTGGCCTTCATGGTGCCACCATCGCTGGAATTCTTTGCGCTGTTCTTCGGCCTGTTCAAGGCTGGCTGCATTCCGGTGCTGGTGGATCCCGGCATCGGAATGAAACCCTTGAAAGCCTGCCTTGGCGAGGCTCAGCCGGAGGTGTTCATTGGCATCACCCGGGCTCAGATTGCCCGCCTGGTGCTGGGTTGGGGGCGCGGATCGATCAAACGGACCATCACGGTGGGCGCCCGGCCGTTCTGGATCGGACAGCGCTATCGGCAGCTGGCGAGCACGCCGACTGACGGGTTCAGCCCGCCCGAAGTGACTCCTGACGATCCGGCGGCGATCCTGTTCACTTCGGGGTCGACCGGCACTCCGAAAGGCGTGGTGTACCGCCACCGTCATTTCGCCGCCCAGGTCGACCTGATCCGCGACGCCTACGGGATCCGGCCCGGCGAGGTCGATCTGCCGACCTTTCCGCCGTTTGCCCTGTTCGATCCCGCATTGGGCATGACCACGGTCATTCCACCGATGGATTTCACCCGGCCTGCGAAGGTTGACCCGGCCATGCTCGTCAGCCTGATCGAGCACTATGCCGTGACCAATCTGTTCGGCTCACCGGCACTGATGAACACCCTCACCCGCCACCTTGAAGCCGGAAAGATCAGGCTGCCGGGACTCAGGCGCGTGCTGTCGGCCGGCGCACCAGTGCATGCCAGGGTGATCGAACGGATGCACCGTGCATTGACTGACGAGGCCGACATTCATACACCCTATGGCGCGACGGAATGTCTTCCGGTGGCCAGCATCTCGGGGCGCGAGTTGACCGGCGGACTCTCGGAAGGAAATCTGCAGGGCCGCGGTATCTGCATCGGCCACCCCAATCCGGCCAATCGTATCCGCATCATCCAGATCAGTGACGAGGCCATCGGACTGGCCGAATACGCGTCCGACGTCGAGCCCGGCAAGATCGGGGAGATCTGTGTCCAGGGCCCCACCACCACCGATCAGTACTTCAATCGAGAACACCAGACCCGTGAGGCCAAGATGACCGACGGCGAAGGCCGGATTTGGCACCGAATGGGCGACCTGGGCTGGATGGACGAGGATGGCCGCCTCTGGTACTGCGGGCGAAAATCCGAGCGCGTGCGCATGGGTCAGGCCGAGCTGTACACGGAATGCGTCGAGGGACCGGTGAATGCCGTTCCGGGCGTCTATCGAAGCGCCCTGGTCGGTCTGGGGCCGAACGGCGAGCAATCGCCGCTGGTGGTAATCGAGCCCGAACCGGGGGCGGAGGTCAGGGAACTGATCGATCCGGTGAAGGCGTTGGTGTCGCGCTGGGGCATCGAGCGGGTCGAGGTGCGGAACAACTTCCCCGTCGACATTCGCCACAACGCCAAGATTCGGCGAGCGGAGATTGCCGCGGAGTTCAATCAATAGGGTTTGGGTCGAACTGACCTCGGAGCGCCGTCCTCGTCGGTCGCCTCTTATGAGCCTTTGGGGAGTCTCTGCCTAGGGCTGTGCCGTCGCGCGTGACTCCCGCAAAGACGCGTCCTACGGCGCCACTTAAGGGTTTATTGCCTTGCAGGCAAACTGCCCGTGCCTTTTTCCCCTGCACTGTTGCGCCCGCACAGCCTTAGTCAGAGGCTCCTCAGGAATTTTTAGGAATCTCTTAGCCTGCGCAGTCGCCAGCGCATGATGCGGTGGGCGTTGATCAGAAGCATGATGTAGCACACCATGATCAAAGCAGCCAGCGCAAACAACTGCCACTCGGGCAAGCCAAGGTACCAGCCGGCGATTCCAACTGTGCCTGAGGCCATGGCCACCAGATGAACGATCTTGACCGTGCTGCGGACGGAAAACCCGCAGCGCAGGATGATGTGGTGCAGGTGAGCACGATCCGGTGCCATGGGGCTGCGGCCCTGACTGATCCGCCGCAGTGACACCGCCAGCGTGTCCATGGCGGGCACCAGCAGCAGCCAGGCGATCGAGATCGGATAGAAGGCAGCGCCCTCGGAATTGGCGATCGATATCGAGAGCCAGGCGATGGCGACACCGAGCATCATGCTTCCGGCATCCCCCATGAACACACTGGCTTTACTGCGAAATGGGGACTGCGCGTTGTAAAACAGAAAACCGAGAACGGCAAAAGCCAGTAGGAGGCAAGCCGCGATCAGAACCCTATCTGCGCCGGCGAGCCAGCCAAGCAGGCCAAGCATCACCAGAAGCACCATCCCCAGCCCCCCGGCCAGGCCGTCCATGCCATCGGCCATGTTGATCGCATTAATCAGAAAAACGATGCAGGCGATGGTAAAGATTTCGGAGAAAGGACCCAGTCCCACGGGCCCCACGGCGGGACCCAGGATTTCGCCCAGCTGGTTGATTTCCAAACCGCCGCCGAGGACCAGGAGGCTCGCCACCAGGAGCTGCGCCGCGAGCTTGTGCAGTGCGCGCATGTCGTACAGGTCATCGAGCAGACCAACGCTGAGCAGCAGTGTCATGCCGATGAGCAGCCAGTAGAGTGGCGCGATCCATTCGGAGTGGAATGCGAGTGCCGCCAGGAAAGCGGCAAAAATCGCAAGGCCACCGGTCAATGGAATCTGACCATCGTGGCGTTTTCGATGGCAGGGATTGTCCACCAGTCCGATTCGACGGGCCGTACCATTCAGCGCAGGCACCAGCCCCACCGACACGGCGAAGGCCAGTAAAATCAAGGAAGCGGTTTGCGCGGTCACCACTGGTTCCACTTTTTATATCCCCTTTGAACCCGGCGATGAAAAGATTCGCCGTGTCCCGAGCCTGTCTGAATCGTCAACGAAATGCAGCTCAAGGTTTGAGGATAACAAATTACGCCGCCGCTAGCGAATCCTAGCCGAATTCCTCTTTCCTGCGGCGGCGCCGCTTGACCCGACGTTTTGATCGAGCAGGCTGCGAACTTTCCTTTTTTCGCGACGCCGGCCGCATCAGAACGCCGATGTAGAGGGCGGCCACGATTTGCGTGCCGGGCATGTGCCAGCTGAAGTCACCCAGGCCGACCACGGCCAGCCCCAGCAGGCCAGTGTAGAGAGGAATGCGCTCGGTGTTCATGGCGGCGTGCTTGATCAGCGTGACCAGCACCAGCAGCAGGACCATGGCACCGATCAGCCCCAGTTCGAGCAGCCACTGGAGGAGATCATTGTGGGCGTAATCCCACCAGCCGCCGATGTGGCCGGGCTGGACCGATTTGAAGACCGCCTCGAATCCGCCAAATCCCACCCCCAGTAGCCAGTGTGTCAGCTCGATATCGGTGAGCATCGCCGCCCAGACCTCGAAGCGCATCGAGTCCACTGAACTGGTCATGGCCAGGCGACCGGTGATCGGCGCCAGTCCGTACCAGGTGGCCAGTAGAAAGGCGGCAAAGGCCGCCAGCCAGACCGGCCAGACCACTCCGCCCTTCAGCACGCCGCGATAGCGCGTCCACAGGATCAGTGCGCTCAGCATGCCGATCAACCCGGCCATTGCGCCAAGGCGTGACGCACTGCCCATCAGCGCCGCGCCCACGACCGCGCCGCTGATCATCGAGCCGGCCACGCGAAGTTCGGTCGGCAGGCGCTTCAGGATCGTGACCTCCTTGATCCACCAGACCGAGACCACCAGCGGCCAGGTCAGGGACAGATACCCGGCGAACAGATTGCGATTGCTGAAGGTTCCGTGCACGAACTCCGTCGAGTGGCGGTCCCAGATGCCCAGGATGGAAGGGTTTCCCGCCGCGTGGCTGACCAGGCCGTAGAGCGCCTGAAACAGGGCCATGACGCTGATCATCAGCCAGAGCGTGCCGCGGAAGCGCGGTGTCAGCTGGCCGCCGACCCAGGCCATGACCGCCAGGGCCATGAAAACGGCCCATCCGCGGGCGGTGGCACCAGGGTTCGGGGACCAGGTCGAGGGATTGAACTCCGGGTGGGTCCAGAGCGCCTCAGGGTAAGGCCCGAAAGCTCGAGCGAGGGCCTCGACCGGCAGGACCTGGAGCAGTGATATTGTGCTGATCGCTGCGATCACCGCCCACCAGGGACCAGAAATCGGACGCACGGGCTGTCCCTGCGACGATGGCCAGAGGGTGGATCCCCAGGCCATGGCAGCACCGATCACCAGCCACAGAGCCGTGGCGGTCAGGGTCATCGGGGTGCGATTGCCCATCATCAGAGGGAGCGACAAAATCAGGACGGCGAAGGAAAGGGTGGCCAGCCCTTGCGGGCCGACGACACTCCGCCACCCTCGCGAATCCCCACTGGCCCGCCGACGACGGCGAGGCTGCTCAAGCCCCTGGGGACCGTCCAGAAGATCGTCCAGGCGATGGGTCTGATCAGTCGACATGGCGGTCATTCTGCCAGACTGACGGGGCTTGAGGGCCAGCGTGATGCAGGCGCGCCTTCCGTTTCAATCGGGGCTCTCAATGAGCTCTCGTAGCATGCTGGTCGCATAGCTGCCCTGCCCCAGTGAGAATTCGAGAACCAGCTGATCAGCCGAGGGAAAATGCCATTTCAAAGCGCCCACCCGCATGCGCAGCGCCCGGCGCTGCTGCTCGAGACGAAACCGCTGCAGGCCGATCAACAGGTCGGACTCTTGCTCGCAGATCGCGTCTTCGAGTTCGCGCACGCGCCCGGCCACGGGCGGCTCGCCCAGCCCCACCATCGGACCGCTGGGGTGGATGTCCAGCGCCTGGGCCCGACCTTGCACTTCCGGGTCATCGATCTCCGGTTTAAAAAAGGACTGGCTGCCGTCGAGCATGGCGACATCCCCGTCGATCAATTCGTTCCAGCTGCCCTCCTCGATGCGCTGGCTCAACACCAGGTTGAAGATGAAGCTGCGCGCTGCCGACAGGTAGAAACCACGCTTGTTGCGGGAGGGTGATCGCCGCATCTCACCGGCAAACAACGCTCGTGCGCGACCCAGATTGTTGCCGCCGAAACGCTGCACGCCGAATCCGTTCGGCACGCCTGCGCTCGAAATCGACGCCAAACGCTGCTCAATGGCATCCGCATTGCCCTCCAGATCGCGAATGACCAGGCGGAAGTCGTTGCCCTCGAGCGTGCCGCGGCGAATCTTGCGCGACGATCGTTCAGCCGACGCGATGCGGACTCCCGGAATCGACCAGCGGGCCCAGTCGGGATCTTCGGTGCCCGGCAGATGGACCGAAAAGTACTGACGCGTGACCGCGATCCGATCCTTAAGTCCGGCGAAACTGACCTCGCGTGGGTGAACCCCGGCGGCACGGGCCAGGTCGCGGGCAACGTCGACCGTATTGCGCTCGCGCTTCTCGAGCCAGAGCCAAAGGTGCTCACCATCACCGTCGGGGTCGCGACCCAGGCGTTCTATGACTTGAAAATCCTCCGGCTTGGAACGCACTACTCCGCGCGCCACCGGCGGTCCCCAGGCCAGTTGATCAGGCTGGATGCTCACCGGCGAAGGAGGAAGGCCAGGGAGCCATTTGCGTGCCGACTGAAAGCACGCTCGGCTGGGGCCAACACAGAAGGCCGCCTCACGAGTCGGAGTCGCCTTCGACCTGCTCCGGGTCAACCACCAGGAAGAATTCCTCGCCTTCCTGTATCAAGCCCAGCTCGGCGCGTGCGCGCTCCTCGATGGCGTCGAGCCCCTCGCGCAGGTCTTCGACTTCGGCCGCCAGCGCTTCGTTGCGTTCGCGCAGGCTTTCGTTCTCCTCAAGCTGTCGTTCGACCATGTCTCGAAGCCCTCGGACTTCGCTGACTTCGCGCCAGAGTCGAAACTGCAGCGCCACGAGCACCAGCAGGAGAACGATCAGAACCGCGCGCATCAGGGCCTGCCCTGGGCGAGGAATTGCTCGATGATGGTTTGGTAGACGCCCGGCAGCTTCAATAGATCATCGATCGCGATGCGCTCATCGACCCGATGGATGGTCGCATTGACCGGGCCCAGCTCGACACAGTCAACGCCCAGTGGGCCGATGAATCGACCGTCAGAGGTGCCGCCACCGGTATCGCGCCGCGGCGAGATCCCCAGGTGCTGGCGGCAGGCCGCCTCGACGATGTCGGGCAGGGGGCCCGAAGCGGGACCGAACGGCTCGCCGGACACGCGCCAGCTCAAGTCCCACTTGCCCGGATCATGACCTTCGATCAACTCGCGCAGCTGGGCTTCAAGTTGATCCGACGGGCTGTTGGGGTTGTTGCGAAGATTGAACATGATCAGCAGTTCACCGGGCGTGACATTATCGGCCCCGGTGCCCGCCTGAAGGTTCGAGATCTGCAGGCGGGTTGGCGGAAAATAGTCATCGCCGTCGGCGAACTGCATCTGACCCAGTGCGGCCAGCAGCGGGCCGGCCCGATGAGCAGGGTTGTCACGCGCCTCGGCGTAGGCCGTGTGACCCTGCCGACCGCGAATGCGCAGTCGCGCCTGAATGCTGCCCCGGCGCCCGATTCTGACGTTGTCGCCAAGGGCTTCAAGACTGGAGGGTTCGCCGATCAGACAGGCCGTCGGCACGCGCCCCTCGCTCTTGAGCCAGGGCACCATGGCGCGAACGCCGTGTTGGGCAATGCCCTCTTCGTCGGAGGTCAGGAGCAGTGAGACCGTTCCACGATGGTCGGCCACACGCTCAAGCACCGATTCCAGGGCGATGACGAAAGCCGCCACGGAGGATTTCATGTCGGCGGCGCCGCGCCCGACCAGATCCTCGCCCTGCTGGGTGGGCTGAAACGGTGGACTGCTCCAGTTCCCTTCGGGCCCAGGTGGCACCACATCGGTGTGCCCAAGCAGCATCAGATGAGGCGTGCCGCTGCCGTGCCAGGCGTAAAGATTCTCCACGTCCTCGATGCGGCGGCGCTCGACCGTCATTCCAGCGGCCGTCAAACGGCTGGCGATCAGATCGAGACAGCCGGCATCGTGGGGGGTGATCGATTGGCGTGCGATCAGATCACGCGTCAGGGCGAGAACGCCTGAGATCTCAGCGCACATGGCCCGTATGCGGCACTGCGATGGACGGGCCCGAGTCAACCGACACGGGCTTTCATGCCTTCGGTCAGATGGGGCTCCACCGCGTGGCGAATCGGCGTGACCAGCTTAAACGGGGCGGCAATGATATGACCGGACTCCAGCCAGCGCTCTCCGCCTGCAATGTCCATCACCACCCCGCCGGCTTCCTGGACCATCAGAGCACCGGCTGCCGTGTCCCAAGGACCAAGTCCCAGCTCGAGGAAGCCGTCCAGGCGACCGCAGGCCACGTAGGCCAGATCCAGCGCGGCGGAACCGGCGCGACGGAAGTCCTCGGTCTTCTCGAACAGATCATTGAACATGCCCCTGTAGGCCGGGAGCAGGCGACGCTTGCGAAAGGGAAACGCGGTGCCAAGCACCGCAGCGGACAGTTCCTTGCGGCCGGAGACGCGGATGCGCTGGCTGTTGAGGAAGGCCCCCTCGCCGCGGCTGGCTGTGAACATCTCCTTGCGCAGCGGATCATAGATCACGCCATGCTCGAGACGTCCCTTGACCTGCAGGGCAATGGAAACGGCGAAATGGGGAATGCCGCGGAGGTAGTTACTGGTGCCGTCCAACGGGTCGATGATCCAAACCGAATCGCTCTCGCCGGTCATGCCCTGCTCTTCGCCGAGCACGGCGTGATCGCGATAGTGCTTAAGCACGTAGTCGCGAATGGCCTGCTCGCAGGCAAGATCCACGTCCGAGACGTAATCATGGCGGGCCTTGCGCTCGACCGGGATGCTTTCCAGTCGCTGACGGAATTTGAGCATCAGCGCTCCCGCGCGATGGGCAGCCTCGGTGGCAATATTGATAAAGGGGTTGGTCACGATTTTTGGCGTAGGCGGCAAATGACAGCAGGAGTGAATGATAGCGCGGAATGGGGGCAGACGGGCTGAAAGGGCGCGGGGGGAGAGGGTGAAAGGGGGAAGAGGGAGGCGGAGTAAAAGGAGAGGGAAAAGGCGGGTGGGGGTAGATCGGTTGGCTTACACTTTGTAAATGACTGACTTGAGCAAGAATATTCGCGTGGTGTTGGTGGGAACGACCCATCCGGGGAACATCGGTTCAACGGCGCGGGCGATGAAGGTGATGGGGCTGCGGCGCTTGTACCTGGCTGCGATCGAGGCACCGTTTCCGAGCTCGCGGGCGACTGCCCTGGCAACCAGCGCCGATGATCTGCTGCAGACGGCAGTGCGAACCGACACCCTGGTGGAGGCGATTTCGGACTGCCAACTGGTCATCGGCACATCGGCGCGAACGCGCGCCCTGCCCCTGCCGCTGATGAACCCCAGATCGGCGGCCGAGCACGTGGTCGGACAGGCGGCCGATCATCAGGTCGCCCTTGTTTTCGGGCGCGAGAGCAGGGGTCTGACCAATGATGAAACCGACCGGTGCCACCTGCTGATCAACATCCCGACCGATCAAGAGTACAACTCTTTGAATCTCGCCCAGGCCGTCCAGGTCGTCTGCTACGAGATCTTCATGGCGCTCCAGGGCGAGTTGCCCGGCCTTGTCCAGCCCTCTGACTGGGTTCCGGAGCCCGCCGAACGCATGGATGTCTACTTTCGGCGGCTGGAGGAAACGCTGCTCGCGATTGGCTTCATGAACCCAGATCAGCCAAAGCGCCTGATGCAGCGATTGCGGCGTCTCTATCAGCGCGCTCGGCCGGACGAAAACGAACTCAACATCCTCAACGGAATCCTGTCTGCAACCAGGGAGGCGGCCAGTGGTCGACGAAACAAAGACCGCTGAAGCCGGAGCGGAGGATCGGTATCAGAGAGTTTGGGCGGTGATCGAAGGGATACCCGCCGGATCGGTGCTCAACTACGGGGAAGTGGCTCGTCTGGCCGGCTTTCCGGGTCGGGCTCGAATGGTGGGTATGGCCCTGGGCCGGGCGCCTCGGTCGCGCAAGCTGCCCTGGCATCGTGTCGTCAACGCGCAGGGGAAGATCAGTTTTCCGGTCGACAGCACGAAATATGAAACACAGCGTCGTTTGCTGGAATCCGAGGGGGTGGAGTTTGTAGACGACACGATTGATCTGGACGCCTATTCGCCGCAGCGGGCCATGGACCGCCTGCTGTGGGGACCGTAACGGCATGATCCCAGAGCACGCTGCTGATCCCCTTGGCGACAGTCAGCGCGATGCGCGCCAATCAGTTCCCCGCCAGCAGCGCCTTAAGTAGCTGGGGGCCCGCGTTCGGCTGGTCGCGGAAACGCGCATAGATTTCGCGGCACTGGCTGGCGCGCGCCTCAATCAAGCTCTTTTTGATGGCTGGGATCGACGACGGCGGCATACTGAAGTTGACCACGCCGAGGGCGATCAGCAGTCGAACGGCGGCCTCATCACCTGCCAGTTCGCCGCAGACCGTCACTGGGCAGTCGAACTCCCGCCCGGCCGCCACGATCTGCTCGATCAGGGTCACGACCGCCGGGTGACCTGGATCGTAGAGATAGCTGACCTGTTCGTCTTCCCGGTCAATGGCCAGAACGTACTGAATCAGATCATTGGTGCCCACTGACATGAAATCGAGAATCGGTGCGAAATGGCGAACCGCAAGGGCCGCCGCCGGGGTTTCGATCATGGCGCCCAGGGGAATGTCCGGGTCGATCTTCTCGCCTCGATTCTGCAGCGACTGTCGGCATTCGTCGATGATGCGCCGAGCCTGATGAATCTCGTCAACCTGGGTGACCATGGGCAAGAGAATCTGAACGGGCCCGTGGCAGGAGGCCCGAAGAATGGCCCTGATCTGCTCGCGGAACAGATCGATGATTGCCAGCGATAGGCGCAGTCCACGCAGGCCCATGGCCGGATTGGGACCCTGGCCAAGCATCAGCGCAGGCGACATCTTGTCGCTGCCGGCATCCAGGGTCCGGATCGTGACCGGCTTGCCCTCCATCGACTTGACGGCTGTTCGATAAGCGCGGTATTGCGCTTCCTCGTCCGGCAAGCGATCGCCGAGAAACAGAAACTCGGTTCGCATCAGGCCGATTCCGCTGGCGCGAACGGATTTGCAGCGCTCGAACTCGGCCTGCAACTCGGCGTTCCCATAGAGATGGAAGGACTCACCGTCGCGGGTCCTTGAGGGCCGCGAGACGTAGCGCTGCAGTTCGTCACGATGGCGCAGGCTGGCCTCTCGCTTGTCCAGATAGTGGCGTTCCAGGCTCTCCTCGAAGCTCAGTAGCAGCGCGCCATAGTGTCCATCGAGGATGACCGGTTCGTCCTCGTTCAGGCGGTCCAGGGCCTTGTGGATTCCGACCACCATCGGAATCTCCAGGCTGCGCGCGAGGATGGCCGAATGCGACAGCGGCCCGCCACGCTCGCTGACCAGCCCGGCCACGCGGCGCTGATGGAGGACGGCCATGTCTGCCGGACCGAGGGAGGGTGCCACGATGATCGTGTCTTCGAGTTGATGCGGAACCTGCGAGCCGACCAACGCTGCGGGCTGCTCGGAGAGCTCGCGCTGTATCAGATTGACCGCCTGCTCAAGGTCTTCCTGGCGCAGCGCGATGTAGTCGTCGTCAATGGATCGGAAGCGCTCCAGCAGGGCTTCACTTTGCAGTGCCAGCGCCCATTCGGCGTTGATTCTGGCCTCCCGGATGCGCTCACCAGTCGACTCGGCCAACATGGGGTCGCGCAGAATCAGCCGGTGGGCTTCGATCAGCTCGCGGGCGGTCTCACCGCCCTGGTCCATGCGGTCAAGGATAGTCTGAAGGAATCGCTCGGAGCGATCCATTGCCCGCTGAAGACGTTCCAGTTCGGCGTCGACTGCTCCCGCTTCCAGGTGATATTCCGGCAGATTCAGTTCGCCGGGAGTGAGGCGGTGAACGCGACCGATCGCAATTCCACTGTTGACGCCGATTCCGGTCAGGATCAGGCTCATTCAGGCTCTCCGAAGCGGTCGTCGATGAGTTCGACCAGGGCCTCGATCGCCTCGTCCTCCCGGGCACCGTCGGCCTCGAGCATCAGCTCGGTGCCGCAGGGTGCCGCCAGCAGCAGCACGCCCATGATGGATTTCGCATTGACCCGGCGCTCATCGCGAATAACCCAGATCTCTGCCGGAAATTCAGACGCGACCTGGACCAGTTTGCTGGCCGCTCTGGCATGCAGACCCAGGCGATTACTCAGGCTGACTTTGCGCTGGATCATGTTGCGAAGATCGCCTGTTGACCGCCGTCGCAGGCCAGCATGGCCAGCTCCGCGGGGGGTTTGTCGGCGTGATTGAGTACTTTAAGCAGCATCGGCAGATTCAGGCCGGAGACCACGGGCATGGCCCGATCCGTCGCGGCACGACAGGCGAGGTTGTGTGGCGTTGCGCCGGGTAGATCGGTCAGCACGACGGCGCCCGCCGGGTCAGCGCCCATCGCCAGCGCCGCCCTGACGCTGGCCAGGGCCTCATCGAGGTTGGCCCCCTCGCTGACCGATACGGTGGTCATCATCACCATTCGGCCCAGAATGATCTCCGTTTGATGACGAAGCGATTCACCCAGGCCGGCATGGGTGACCAGCACGATGCCGGTCATTTCTCGAGCTCGCGGTGCGCCACCACGACCGAATGCCCGTCTTCGTCCAGTGAACAGCCCAGCTCGCTGGCCAGCCAGACGGAGCGATGCTGTCCGCCCGTGCAGCCGATGCCGATGGTCAGAAGACTGCGCTGGTCTTCTGCCAGCGCAGGCAACCAGCGTCGGATGAAGGTCAGCACGTCTTTTCTGAAATCCTGCACGATCGGATGCGCCGCAAGGAATTCCGCGACATCCGCATCCAGGCCGGTGCGAGCACGCAGCTCGGGCTCCCAGTGCGGGTTGGGCAGACAGCGAGCATCGAACACCAGGTCGACATCGCGCGGCACGCCGCGTTTGAAGGCGAAGGACTCGAGCACGACCGACGGGATCCGGGATTCATCGGTCTGGCCGATGCTGCGCCAGATCTGTCGGCGCAGCTGATGAATATTCGTCTCCGAGGTATCAACGACCGCATCGGCGCGCTGGCGAATCGGTGCCAGCAAATCTCGCTCGGAGCTGATGGCAGCCTCGAGCCCGGCGCTACCGGCCAGCGGGTGGCGTCGACGCGTCTCGGAGAACCGGCGGACCAGCACGCGCTGATCGGCATCGAGGAAGACCACGCGAAATGCGTTTTCCTCGCTTGAGCGGTCGAACAGATTGATCAACCGTTCGAGCCCGTCGGGACCGGTTCGGGCGTCAATGCCGATGGCCACTTTGGGATAGCGTTCGGGCTGCCCTCTGACTTCATCGATCAGATCGGCGAGCAGTCCGCCCGGAAGATTGTCCACGCAGTAATAGCTGAGGTCTTCGAGCGCGTGCAGTGCCACGCTCTTGCCGCTGCCCGAAAGACCGCTGATCACAACGATGGGATGGGTCATTGCTCACCACTCATGAGGCGGCCGTGGCGTTCCACGAATTCTGCGGCAGCATCAAATCCGCGCATTCTGAGAACGAAATCACGCACGGCCGCCTCGGCCATGACGGCCAGGTTGCGCCCGGCCATCACCGGCAGGTTGATCTGCGGAATCGACAAATCCAGGAGCTCCTGCATGACCACATTGCCTTTCAAGCGATCGGCTTCCACTTCGTCCTCTCCCGGAAGATGAAGATGAATGATCAGGCGTAGATACTTGGTCGACTTGACCGCCGAGTCACCGAACATTCGACGAACGTTCAGAATTCCGAGCCCACGCACTTCGAGGTAGTCGCGTAGCACGGGTGGGCAGCTGCCCTCGATATTCTCCGGCGTCAGCTGGGTGAATTCCGGCGCATCGTCGGCGATCAAGCGGTGTCCACGGCTCAATAGTTCCAGCGCAAGTTCGCTTTTGCCGGTGCCGGAGTCCCCGGTCAGGAGAACCCCGATCGTGAAGATTTCCATGAACACGCCGTGCAGGGTGCAGCGCCGAGCCAGCCGCTTGGAAATTCGATATTCCAGGAAACTGACCAGATCCCAGGCCGGACGTTTCGAGACCATCAGGGGCAGACCGCTCTCCCGGGCCGCTTGCTCGAGGTCGTCGGCGATCTCCAGTCCCGAAGCGACGATCAGTGCTGCCGGCTGCGAATCCATGATTCGCGCGATCGTTTCCCAGCGGGCCTTCGAATCCAGGCTGTCGAGCCAGGCGTCCTCTTCGTCCCCGATGACCTGGATTCGATTGGGGTGGATCAGATTGAGAAAACCGATCAGTGAAGGCCGGGATTGAATACTGATGGCGGTGATGGTCCGCTTCTCGGCGGCCCGGGCACCGGAAACCCAGCGCAGGCCAAGGCGGTCGGCATAGGCTCGGAAAAGCTCAGCCGGTGTGATACTGGCGGTCATGTCGCCGCTGGGGCGTCCGCCTCGGCCTTGAACAGGGATAACAATTCTTCGGCCGCCTCGACGTTGCGCAGCTGCTTGCGGTGATTCGAATCACCGAATCGCGCGGCGACATCGGCCAGCAATTTCAGATAGACATCGGAGCACTCGTCTGGCACAGAGAGCGCGAAGAAAAGATCGACCTTTTCCTGATCAGGCGCGTCAAAGTCAATCGCTTTTCGCAAGCGGATTACTGCCCCGGTCACGGTGTTTTGGCCTTGAACGCGACCGTGCGGAATGGCCACGCCGTGGCCCAGGCCGGTCGAACCCAGACGCTCGCGCTGACACAGGCTCTCGAAGATTTCTCGCCGCTGGCTGCCATTCGCCGACCGCGACAGTAGCTCAGCGGCTTTTTCGAGCAGTGACTTCTTACTGGAAACAGAAATATCCAGGGCAATCCGCTCTGGATCAATCACGTCAGAAAGCTGCATGCGGCTTCAATCCACCCTTTGTGACGGGTCAGAGAATCAAGAGGTCAATCAACGCCCGCAGAACGGGCAGCAGCGCGATGATGGTCGGTCACTTTCGCCTTGTGGCGACGGACCTGACGATCGAGCTTGTCGGCCAGCGAGTCGATGGCAGCGTACATGTCTTCATCGGTCGCGTCGGCGAACAACGGGTTGGTGCGCCCACCAACGTTAATCGTTCCCTCTGCCGTGTGGTCGACTTTTTCCAGGCGCAAAACAAAATGCGCCGAGATGAGATTATCGAAGTGGCGCTCGAAGCGCTCGCTTTTTTCTAGAATGTAGGCGCGAAGGGCGTCAGTGACATCGACGTTCTGGCCGGTGACTTCGATCTGCATGAATGGTGCTCCTCATTTGGGCAGTAGTTCCGAGCCTCGAACCCCACGAAATAGGGACTGGATCGGCGACTCAGTGACAATCTTATACCAGTCTCGGGCCCAAATCAGACCCGTAGTCGTGCCATCCGTCGTCGCTGCGCGGATCCCGGAATCCCCAGCTGGTCACGATATTTTGCCACGGTGCGGCGAGCCAGCTTGATGCCGCGATCGGCCAGGACCGTCACCAGGGCTTGATCAGAATAGGGCTTGCCCGGCGGCTCACCCTGAATGAGGTGGCGCAGCTGGGCTTTGATCGCAGTCGCGGCGATGGGCTTGCCATCGAGGCCGTTGACGGCAACGGAAAAGAAGTGCTTGAGCTCGAAGGTGCCGCGCGGCGTGTGCGCATATTTTTGCGTGGTCGCGCGCGAGACCGTGGATTCATGAACGCCGACGCGCTCTGAAACCTCGCGCTGCAACAGCGGCTGCATGGCAATCTCCCCTTCGTGGAAGAATCGATGCTGCCGGTGCACGATCGCTTCGGTCACGGCAAGCAGGGTCTGATTGCGCATCTCCAGGCCGCTGATCAACCAACGCGCCTCCTGCAGGCGATCCTTGAGGTATTTCTTGTCCTCGCCGCGACTCTTTCGGACCAGTGCCGCGTACATCTTGTTCAGGCGAAGACCAGGGTCTGAATCCGGATTCAGGCTGACCCGCCAGCCCTCGCCGCGCGGATGGATGTAGACGTCGGGGACCACGTAATTTTCATCTTCGGAGCCGAAACGGCTGCAGGGATGAGGGTTCAGGCTGCGGATCAGCCTAACGGCAAGCTCAACGTCTCCCAGATCGAAACCCGTAGCGCGTGCGAGCCGATTAATGTCCTGCTGCGCCAGAACGTCAAGATGGAACTGGACGATGTGCGTTGCCAGTCCGATGCCGGGGGTCGATGAGGAGCGCGCTTCAAGCTGCACGCGCAAGCACTCTCCCAGATCACGACTGGCGACGCCGACCGGCTCGAAATGCTGAACTCGCTCCAGGACCGCCGCAATTTCCTCCCGAGAAACAAGATATTCAGGGGCAAGCGACGCCCTCAGCGTGTCCAGATCATCCTGGAGATAACCTTCTTCGTCCAGCGCATAGATGATCGCGCGGGCGATTGCTTCATCGGTGTCGTTAAACCCGGACAGGTTGGCTTGCCATAGGAGATGCTGCTGGAGGGACTCGTCAGCGCGATCGCTGACGAACTCGTCGTAGCGCGGCGCATCACCTGCCACCGAAAAACCATCAGGAATGTCATCGAAGCCGTAGTCGTCCTCGAATTCGACCTCGACGTCCGAGCCATCGTCGGAAGAGTCAGGCTGATCGGCATCGTCTGCGCGTTCAAGCAGCGGGTTGGTCTCTAGAACGTCCCGGATATGCTCCTTGAGCTCGAGCCGATTGAGCTGCAGCAGGGAAATGGCCTGGCGAAGCTGCGGAGCCAGCTTGAGCTTCTGGCCCAGCTTAAGTTGTAATCGCGCACCGGCTTTCATCCAGCTATTCTACGTGCCCTGCCGAGCAGCGCAACGACGACCTAGTCGTCTTCTGCCTGGTCGACATGCTTGCCGCCGGTCCAGCCACCGCGGCTGAGCAGGCGATCGCCGAGCGCCCTCGGTTCATCCTCCAGGTCGGTCGCCATCGAATCATTCCATCGATTGAGAAATCCATACAGGCAAACGGCAGCGAGCAACTCGACGATCTGCTCATCGCTCCAATGCTGCTTGAGCCGGTCCATCACCTCATCATCAACGGCATTGGGGACACTGCCTGCGGCCAGCGCGTAGTCGAGCGCGACCCGCTCCGCCTCGCTGTAGAGGGGGTGGGTCTGGTATTCCCAGATTGCGTCGACCTTGTCCTGGGGAACACCGCTGATGCCGGCGGCAATCAGCGAGTGCGCCTCGCAATACTGGCAGCCGGCTGCACGGCTGGCGAAATGCGCAAGCAGGCGCTTGAACCCCGGATCAACGCTGCCGTTGGAATCCATCACAGCCGCGGTCAGAACGCCGAATCCGCGCACGATGTCCGGGCGCCGCTGCATGGTTAGCAGCGAGTTCGGCACGAAGCCGAGGATGGACCTGAAGTGATCAAAGGTGTCGGCCAGCTCGGGGGTGGTTTCTGCTGGCAGGGGATCAACATGGCTCATAGGATGCCTCCCGGGTCGAGTACTCGCACAATATTGAAAAAGCCCCGCAGTTACGGGGCTTTTGTCTATTTACCTCATGCCACGGGAGGCGATCAGGAACGCATTCGCATGCCGGCAACGGCGAGCATGAGGCCGATCATCAGAACAAGGGTCCACGTGGCATTGACCGGCACGCTGCGCATTACCGGAGCGGGCCCAGCTTCACCGAGCGCCAGCACGGCTCTCGTCCAGCCGTCACCAAAAAGGATTTCGTCGACTTCCGTAAAGCTCCCCGTCGCCGTGTCCACCGACCACAATTCGATTCCTGTCGGACGGGTTCCATAGTCAATGTCATCCTCCGGTTCAAAGAAAGCCGCAACAACCAGTCCGGTCGATCCATTATCAATCAGTTCGACCTGTCGGTTCGCGCGCTCTTCGGTCGCACCCGGGTCGGGAGGCGTGCTGATCTGCTGCAACTGTGTCAGTGTGCTGCCATCCCAGCTCACGCTCGTCAGGAGCTCTCGCCCGGACACGACAAAGAAGCTTGCATCGTCGCTACGCGCCGTATCCAGAGCACTGCGGTTACCCGTGGCCAGCGAATCGATCAGAGCCGGCGCGTCCGGATCAGCCAAGGAGTAGGCTTCGATGGTCTGATTGGAAATTGCCGTCATCAGGGTACCGTCTGGAAGGATTTCAGTCGCATTGCCCGTGTTGCCGCTAACGATTTCCATCGGCGTATCACCGACCACTGAAATCGTGGTGGATCCGTTGTACAGGCGCCCGTTCAAGTACGCTAGGCCGTGTTGATTGGTATCGGCACCTTCACTGAGAAAGCTCAGATTGCCTGTTGTTGAGTCCACTGCAAAGATTTGAACGCCATCCAGCTCGTCATCGTCAATATAGAGTCGGGTGCCGTCGTCGGAAAAGGTGAAGTTGGTCGGAGCGCAAAAACCCTCTTGCCCAGGGTAGTCGGTAAACACCTCATCGCCTTCAGCGCAGGAGATACCATCCGCCTGGAAGGCCGCATCATCCATAACGTAGGCGGGGCCGACGTGGCTCAGAGCGCTTCCCGAGAGACGGAACTTGTCGATCCGTGCACTGCCCCAACACCACTCCTCTCCGTCACGACAAGGATTGTAGGCGCTTGTGTAGATCAAACCGTTGGTTGGATGGCGTTTGATCTCGAAGATCTGGAAACCCTCGGGAAGGCCGTCAGAGGGGATGCTCGCCGAGCTGATCACGTTAAGGCCACTCGCCGAAACATCAACGATATTCAGCGTGGCACCACTCGAAGCCGCGACCAATTCTGCCTTCACAGTCCCGGCCCCCATAATCGAAAGACCGAGAAGCAGGCCTAGTAGTACTCTGTGCATGGAACTTTCCTATTAATTACGTGCAGCAAGTATAGGCGTAGCGCATAGTATTATCCAGCGGTGGTGCTTCGGGCCCTGCAGCGAGGCCAGATCCAATAGTCAGGGGCGCGTGGCCGGTTGCCATGGGAAATTGATGCGGCCAAAAATACAGTCGGTCACCAGTCAGGGGACGACCGACAAACACCAAGGTGATTGCTTCGAATGATTGCAGAGACGCTTTTCGTGCTTGGCTGGATCATCGCCATGTTCTTGATCCTTGTCGGCCTTGCGGGGATCATTCTGCCGGCCCTCCCCGGGGTGCCGGTGATTCTATTCGGCCTGGTGCTGATGGCCTGGCTCAATGAGTTCGTCCGCGTCGGACCGTGGACGCTGCTGGGCCTTGGCGTGCTCGCTGTCCTTTCCGTACTGATCGATTTTCTGGCGACGGCCGAGGGGGCGCGTCGCTTCGGCGCGGGGCGCCACGCCATTCTCGGCGCAACCCTGGGACTGCTGGTCGGCCTGTTCTTCGGCCTGCCCGGCATTGTCTTCGGGCCCTTCGTCGGTGCCATGCTGGGACATTTGGCGAGCAAGGCCAATCTTGATGCATCAATGCGGGCGGGGGTCGGCGCCACCATCGGCGTGGTGGTCGGTACCGTAGCCAAGGGTGTGATCGCGGCGATCATGCTGGCCTGGTTTGCGGCCGCCTGGATCTGGTAGCCGCCAGCGTTGTCCTGGGCACCGGGCCCCAGCAACCAGGAATAATCAGTCGTCTCGGTCGGCCTTGGGGCTGCGCGAGGCCGCGAGCAGCTGTTCGATGCGCTGTCCGGTTTCCGACGAGGTGTCGTGGAGAAACTTCAGGCTTGGCGTCAGTCGCAGACGGATGCGCTTGCCCAGCTCGTGACGGACTGCCCCAGCATGCTCGTTCAGGAACCGGATGATCTCAGGTGCCTGCTCGATCTCAAGCACGGCCACGTAGACCCTGGCGTGGCCGAGATCGCGCGCGACCTCGACATCAGTAATGCTGACGATACCCGACGGGATTTCGTATTCGAAGGCACCCCGAACGATGTCCGCCAGTTCACGGCGCAGCAGTCCCGCCACGCGCTCAGCTCGAGCCACACTCATCAGTCGAGGGTCCGCTGCACTTCGATGCGCTCGAAGCACTCGATCTGGTCGTCCGGCTTGACGTCGTTGTATTGCTTGACGCCGATTCCGCATTCGGTCCCCGCCTGAACTTCCTTGGCTTCATCCTTGAACCGTCGCAGCGATTCCAGCTCGCCTTCGAAGATCACGACATTGTCTCTCAGCACGCGGATCGGGTTGTCCCGCTTGACCACGCCCTCGACCACCAGGCAACCGGCGATGGCGCCCAGCTTGGAGGAGCGGAAGACATCCTTGACTTCGGCCAGACCGATGATCTGTTCTTTGATTTCCGTGCCCAGCAGGCCGGTGATGGCTTTCTTGACATCGTCGATCGCGTCGTAGATGACGCTGTAGTAATTCAGATCCAGATCCGCTTCCTGGATCAGCTTTCGCGCCGTCGAGTCGGCACGAACGTTGAACCCGATGATGATCGCGCCAGAGGCCTGGGCCAGGCTCGCGTCCGATTCGGTGATACCGCCGACCCCAGAGGCCACGACATTGACCTTGATCTCTTCGCTCGACAGGCGGGTCAGGGAATCGCGTAGGGCCTCGACCGAGCCCTGAACGTCGGCCTTGATGACCAGGTTCACGTTCTGCGCCTCGCCACTGCTGCCTTCGCTCATCTGATCGAACAGGTTCTGCAGCTTCGCCGCCTGCTTCTCGGCCAGTCGCCCTTCGCGAGCGGATTGCTTGCGCTGCTCAGCCGCATCACGCGCCTTGCGTTCATCAGCGACCGCCAGGACGTCGTCCCCGGCATTCGGAACGCCAGACAGACCCAGCACCTCGGCCGGGATGGACGGCCCGGCTTCTTCGATGGGACTGCCCGTTTCGTCGAACATGGCGCGAACGCGACCGTACTCGGTGCCGGCCAGGATCATGTCGCCGCGTTTGAGCGTGCCGTCCTGTACCAGGATGGTGGCAACTGGACCGCGGCCCTTGTCGAGCGAGGATTCGACCACCACTCCGCGACAGCGACGCTTCGGCATGGACCTGAGCTCGAGCACTTCGGCCTGGACCAGAATGGCATCAAGCAGGGCATCGATGCCCTCCCCGCTGATCGCCGAGACGGGGACGAAAATCTCCTCACCGCCGTAGTCCTCGGGAATGACCTCTTCGGCGGAGAGCTCGTTCTTGACCCGCTCCAGGTCGGCCTCGGGCTTGTCGATCTTGTTGACCGCAACAATCAGAGGCACACCCGCCGCGCGTGCGTGCTGGATGGCTTCCTTTGTCTGCGGCATCACGCCATCGTCGGCCGCGACCACCAGAACAACGATGTCGGTGGCCTGGGCTCCGCGGGCGCGCATCGAAGTAAACGCGGCGTGCCCCGGGGTGTCCAGAAAAGTGACCACGCCGTTGGGCGTCTCGACATGATAAGCGCCGATGTGCTGGGTGATTCCGCCTTGCTCAGCGTCGGCCACCTTGGCCCGGCGGATGTAGTCGAGCAGCGAGGTCTTGCCGTGGTCGACGTGCCCCATGACCGTGACGACCGGTGGGCGCTCGGCTTCGTCGCCCGTGTCCGAATCGTCGGCCTGGACCAGCTCCTGCTCGATATCCTGAGCATCGGCGGGGCGTGCTTCATGGCCCAGTTCCTCGACCACCAGAATGGCGGTTTCCTGATCCAGCGCCTGATTGATCGTGACCATCGAGCCCATGTTCATCAGGGCCTTGATCAGGTCTCCGGCCTTGACCGCCAATAGCTTGGCCAGATCGCCAACGGTAATGGTGTCTGGGATATCGACAACCCGCTTGACCGGCTCGGTGGGCATTTGGAAACCGTGCTCGGTCGGCTGCGAACTGACCCGACCCTTGCGCTTGGGCTTGCGCCGCTTGGATTTTGGCGTGACATGAAGCTCCTTGCGTCCGTAGCGCGTTCGCGCGTCGCCGGACGGGGCTTCCTTGCTCGTGCGCCGCTTGCGCTCGGCTTCGCGCTCTGCGGCCTGACGCGCCACCTTGGCTTCGACGCGAGCCTGCGCCTCGGCCAGTGCGCGCTGTTTTTCCTCTTCCTTGCGACGCTCCTCAGCCTCGGCTTCCAGTCGGGCGCGCTCCTCGGCTTCCACGCGCTCCTGCTGCTCGGCCTCGGCCTGTCGGCGCTCGGATTCTTCCTTCTCCTGGCGCTCGGCCTCTTCTCTCGACACGCGAGCTTCTTCGAGGGCCTGGGCAGCGGCTTCACGCTCCGGATCACTGCTTTCCTGCTCGGCGATGGCGTGGCGCTTGACATAAGTGCGTTTCTTGCGGACTTCGACGTTGACCGTTCTCGAAGGCACCGCGCCGCGCGCGCGTGGCCCTCGGCCGGCGCCTCCGGCCGGCACCTTGATTTCGCTTACGGTCTTGCGCTTCAAGGTGACTTTACGCGGGCCCGATGCGTCGTCGCTCGTCGCGCCCTTGCCGTGGCTGGTCCGAAGGTGGGCCAGCAGCTTCTTCTTGTCCTCATTGGTCACCGCGGCCGACGGATCATCGACCTCGATCCCGGCATCTTTGAGCTGGGTAATCAGGCGATCAGGGGTCACGCCCAGTACTTCAGCCAGTTGTGTAACGGTGACTTGCGACATCACGAATTTCCTATTGCTGTGTCGGTATGGATTCGTCTTACTCTTCTTCGAACCAGTGCGCGCGAGCTGCCATGATCAGCACGGCGGCTTGCTCGGGTTCAAGACCTTTGACCTCTTCGAGCTCATCGACCGCACTCTCGGCCAGGTCATCGCGCGTCCGCACGCCGATCTCTGCCAGTCGGTAGGCGATCGCTTCGGTCATGCCTTCCAACTCGAGTAGATCTTGCTCCGGCGCCTCCTCCTCAAGTTTCTCCTCCGAGGCGATCATCTGTGTCAACAGGGCGTCGCGGGCACGCTGGCGCAGCTCGGCGACCATGTCTTCGTCGAACTCTTCGATCGCGAGCAGTTCAGATTCGGGGACGTAGGCGACTTCTTCGATGTTGGTGAAACCTTCCTGGACCAGAATACTGGCCAGCTGTTCGTCGACATCAAGCTTCTCCATGAAGCCCTGGAGAACCTGATGTGACTCGGTCTCGCTCTTTGCTTCTGCCTCTTCCACCGTCATGACGTTCAGTGTCCAGCCACTGAGCTCGGCCGCCAGGCGGACGTTCTGTCCACCGCGACCGATGGCCTGGGAGAGATTGTCTTCCTCGACCGCGATATCCATGCTTTTTGAATCCTCATCGACCACGATCGATGCGACTTCGGCCGGAGCCATCGCGTTGATGACGAATTGAGCCGCATTCTCGTCCCAGAGAATGATGTCGATGCGTTCGCCCGCCAGTTCATTGGACACGGCCTGCACGCGCGATCCGCGCATTCCAACGCAGGCACCGATCGGATCGGTGCGCGAATCCAGGGCATGAACCGCAATCTTGGCGCGGCGGCCCGGATCACGCGCAGCCCCCTTGATCTCGATCAGCTCCTGGCCGATCTCGGGCACTTCCAGCTTGAACAATTCGATCAGGAACTCGGGCAGCGTTCGGCTCACGAACAGCTGCGGGCCACGCTGGTCCGGGCGAACTTCGTACAAGTAGCCGCGCATGCGATCGTGCATGCGGGCGTTCTCGCCGGGAACCGTGTGACGTGAGGGGATATAGGCCCGCGCGTTTTCGCCGAGGTCAAGAACAACGCCGCCGCGCTCGGTGCGTTCGATCTTGCCGTGGACGAGCTCGCCAACCCGGCCTTCATACGCTTCGACCACCTGCTCGCGTTCCGCCTGACGGACACGCTGAACGATCACCTGCTTGGCGGCCTGGGCGGCAATCCGGCCAAACTCCGGCGGTTCCATCGGCTCTTCGATGTGATCGCCGATTTCGAGCTCGGAATCATGCTCGTGTGCCTCGGTCAATCGAATCTGCCGCGATTCGTCCTCGAATTCGAACTCTTCGTCATCCTCGTCGGGGACGACCTCCCAGCGACGGAATGCGTCATAGTCGCCCGTCGTCCGATCGATGGCGACGCGCACCTCGATGTCTTCGGGATGGCGTCGCTTGGCCGCTGAGGCCAGCGCCGCCTCGATCGCCTCGAAGATGATGTCCGGGTCGAGACCCTTCTCGTTGGAGACCGCTTCGGCGACCTGTAGAATTTCTTTGCCCTTGTTCATTTCAAGCATTCCGCTTTTGCAATGGTTGTTACGATGCTGCGCATTTTCTGCTGCGCGAGCCCGGGTCCTGTTAATTTCAATGGTCAGTTCCGGTCGGCGAGCAGTGCGTCCATATCAGGCGCCAATCGAGCCTTTTCAACGCCCGCCACGTCCAGCGCGTATTCTTCGCCATCGACCTCCAGACGAACCACACCGTCGTCCACACCAACAATCCTGCCCTTGAATCGACGCCGACCGTCGACGGGCACCAACATCTGCACCGTTGCGGTTTCTCCGACAAAGCTTTCGAACTGCTCAGCGGTAAACAAAGGCCGCTCGATGCCAGGCGACGATACCTCGAGCGTGTACTGCCCCGAGATCGGCTCTTCAACGTCCATGAGTGCCGAAACTTCCCGGCTGACCTCAGCGCAGTCATCGACGTCGACGCCGATCTCTGGCTTGTCGATATACACGCGAAGCAGTCGATTCTTCGGATTGGAGGAGTACTCCAGTCCGACGAATTCATACCCCATGTCAATGATGATCGGGGCCAGTAACGTTTCGAGCCGGTCTGTGGCAGCCATTGCATCCGTCCGAATTCTTGCTGTCGCCGCACACGCTATCGTCAATCCAGCGACCCGGCGAGCCAACTCCAAAAACGAAAAAAGCCCCTTAGACCAGGGGCTTCTCTCATGTTCTCGAAAACCTGGTAGCGGGGGCAGGATTCGAACCTGCGACCTTCGGGTTATGAGCCCGACGAGCTGCCAGACTGCTCCACCCCGCAATCGAGCTCGCTAGTATAAAGCGACCGGCCGAACAGGTCAACCATCGCACAGGCCCGAGATCACGGGGGGCGGGGTTTGAGTTCAAATCATGCCTCCTGAAACCGTTATCCTCTGAGCCCAATGACCGTTCAATCCACATTCGACAACCCGCAGGGCCACCAATGAATCGTATCGTTTCTTTTTCTTGTCTGCTTCTGTCTCTCCTGCCCAGCGACGGCGTCACCGAGACGCCGGATCTCAAGCAGATCATGGCCGATCCTGCCTGGATCGGACCGCCGGTCGAGTCGGCCTGGTGGCAGCTCGATGGATCCGCCGTGGTCTACGAAGTTCCGCGCGAAGGCAGCGAGGTCCGGGATTGGCACCAGATCGACCTGGCCACGGGCCGCGACGAGCAGCTCGATTATCAAGACCATGCCCAGGTCGACGGTGCCGAGGTCGTCTTTCACGCCGACAGCGGTCGCGCCGTGTTCCTGCGCCACGGCAACCTCTTTCTTCACGAACCCGGCGCAGAAAGCGCTCGCCAGCTCACAGGCGCTGGCGCAAACGATGCGCAAGCCGGGTTCAGCGCCAACGGTGATCGCGTGCGGTTCAGGCGGGGCGATCAATGGTGGGTCTACGATCTGCCGAACGGTCCGGCCGCACCGGTCGCTGATCTGCGATTCGATGATGACCCGGACGCCGAACCCGAGGATTACTTGAGCGAAATGCAGCTGCGGCTGTTCTCGAGTTTGAGCAATGATGCTGAACGCGAGCGAATCGCCCGGGCCGAGCGGCGACGCGCTGCCAGCGAGGATCCGACGCGCGGACCGGCACCCTGGTATCTCGGCAGCGAGCTGGCCCTGGTCTGGTCCAGCCTGTCGCCCGATGGGCGCTGGCTATTCCTCACCACCGAGCCCGCCGGACACGACGATGGCCAGGACGGAACAATGCCCCACTACGTGACCGACGACGGTTATATCGACGTTGAAACCGTGCGCACTCGCGTCGGACTTGGAATGCCACCCGGCCATCGTTTCTGGCTCCTTGATCTTGAGCACCGCGAGGTCCAGGAGCTCGACACCAGCGTGCTGCCGGGCATCGACGAGGACCCTCTGGCCGAGCTTAAGGAGGCACAGGATCTGACCCCCTACAATGATGATGACCCGCGCCCGGTGAGCCTGAACGGCGCGCATTGGCGGCCGTCATCCAATCGTCTGGCCATCCAGCTGCGCGCGGTCGATAACAAGGATCGCTGGATCGTCACCGTCGACCCCGAATCCCCCGAGCTCAATACGCGCCATCGACTGACCGACCCGGCCTGGATCAACTGGAACTACAACGAGTTCGGCTGGATCGGGCAGACGAACGACCTCTGGCTGCTATCCGAGCAAAGCGGCTACAGCCATCTCTATCGCGTCGATTCTGACCGGGGAGAGGCCACCGCGCTGACCGAGGGCGATTTCGAGGTCGTGGATCCGGCCTGGAGCCTGGACGGCGAGCAGGTCTGGATGCTGTCCAACCGAAGTCACCCGACCGAGTACGATCTCTACCGGCTGGACCTGAGCGAAGGCACGCTGGTCCGACTGACCGAGCACCGTGGGATCGAGTCCTTCACGCGGCTCCCGGGACACGATCGCATCCTGCTGCGCTTCTCCGAGTCCTATCTTCCTCCACAGGTCGCGCTCGTCGATGCCGCGGGAGGCGACATTCAGCGCCTGACCGATACCCGCACCGACCAGTTCAAGGCGGTGGACTGGCAGCAGCCGCAGATCGTCGGGATCGAATCCAGCCACGGCGCGGGCACGATCTGGTCCAAGTACTATCCAGCGCGCACGCCTGCACCAGAAGGCGGCCACCCGGTCGTCCTGTTTGTCCACGGCGCGGGCTATCTGCAGAACACCTGGTTGCGCTACCCGAACTACTTTCGCGAGCAGATGTTCCACAATCTGCTGACGGAACAGGGTTACCACGTGCTCGATATGGATTTTCGCGCCAGCGAGGGCTACGGGCGCGACTGGCGAACCGCCATCTATCGCCAGATGGGCACACCCGAGCTCGAGGATCTGATCGACGGCGTCGACTGGCTGGTCGATGAGCATGGCGCCAATCCGGACCGGGTCGGGCTGTACGGCGGGTCCTACGGCGGCTTTATGGCCTTCATGGCGCTATTCAAGGCACCGGAAATCTTCAAAGCAGGTGCGGCCCTGCGCCCGGTCAGCGATTGGGCCCACTACAATCATTTCTACACTTCGAATATCCTCAATACGCCAGAGATCGATCCAGAAGCGTATGCTCGCTCATCACCGATTGAATTTGCCGAAGGATTCCAGGGTCATTTGCTGATGACTCACGGTATGCTTGACGACAATGTCTTCTATCAGGATGTCGTTCGCTTGTCTCAGCGTCTGATTGATCTTGAAAAGGACCACTGGGAGCTGGCCTCCTATCCGCTGGAGAGGCATGGCTTTCGGCGACCGAGCAGCTGGCGTGATCAATATCAGCGCATCTACCAACTTTTTGAAACCACGATAGGAAAGGATTGATCGAATGAACGTGTTCATCACCGGAAACAGCAGCGGACTGGGCCTGGGCCTGACCGAAGCCCTTCTGGAAAAAGACGCAATCGTGTGGGGAATGAGCCGAAGCGGCTGCCCCCTGCATGCCCATCACGACGACGCCCTGCGGGATCGCAAGCAGGACATCGCGAACCTGAATCAGCTCGAGGAGGGTCTGCAGGCACTACTTTCAGATTGTCTTCGTCTGGACCTGGTGGTGCTCAACGCCGGGATCCTCGGTCGCATCCAGGAGCTTTCCACGACCGATGTGCATGATCTCGAACATCTGATGCGAGTCAATGTCTGGTCGAACAAGATGATTCTCGACTGGCTGATCGAGCAGCAGATACCGGTCAAGCAAGTGGTCGCCATCTCCTCCGGCGCTGCCGTGAACATGAGCCACGGTTGGGGTGCTTATGCGCTCTCAAAGGCGGCGCTGAATAACTTGATTGCGCTCTACGCGCATGAAATGCCGGACACCCACCTGACTGCTTTCGCACCTGGACTGGTCGATACGGAAATGCAGGATTACCTGTGTGGCCAGGTCGACAGCGACGAATTCCCCTCCGTTCAGAAGCTCAAGGACGCGCGCGGCAGCGATGACATGCCCAAGCCACGCCAGGCGGCCGACCGCATCCTGGCCCTGCTCGATACGCTGAGTGATGACTACGACTCAGGCGCTTTCCTGGACATTCGCGAAATGTAACGGCGACCAATTTCGGCCAGAACCCCCCACGGCGACGCTGGATCATTCGCTGGCCGTATTCGTGGCTGATTTGCGTAACTAGGACTGCCTACCCTTTCCCACGGAGCTAACCCATGGATTTCAAACTCGGACAAGTGCTCGGCCTGATGGGCAAAACCATGCCCTTTCTGGTCTTCCGCTTTCTGATCTACTTCGCCATTACCCTGACCTACATTCTTATTACCGGCGTCGGTGCTGGCATCGGCTGGGGGGTTGGTCGGATCGCGACCGAGGACCCGGCCGGGTTCTCGCTCTGGGGCGGCATCATCGGCTTCGGGCTGGTCTCGATCGTGGCCTATTTCCTCCGGGAGTACCTGCTCTACATGGTCAAAGCCGGTCATATCGCGGTTCTGGTCGAATTGATGGAAGGCAAAGAGCTGCCCCAGGGCCGCGGTCAGATCGATCATGCCCAGAAAATCGTGCGCGAGCGCTTTGCTGAATCCTCCGTGCTGTTTGGCATCGACCAGATCATCAAGGCCGTACTGAAAGCCTTTAACCGGGTCTTTTTCAGCATCTCCAATTTCATCCCGATTCCGGGTCTGCAGGCCATTGCCGGATTCCTCAACACGGTCGTGACTCTGTCATTGACCTATCTGGACGAAGTCATTCTGGCCTACAACATCAAAACGAAATCGGACAACCCCTGGCAATCGAGCCGAACTGCGCTGGTGCTGTACGCCCAGAACTACAAGGCCTTTCTGAAAAACGCTTTCTTTCTGGCCTTTGTGATCTGGGGCCTGACCTTCCTGGTGTTTCTCATCATCCTCGGACCGGTTTTGGCCGTGGTGTCCTTCATCCCGGCAGTGGCCGGCCCGCTGACCCTCATCATCGCCCTGGTGATGGCCTGGGGCATTAAGCAGGCGGTGATCGAGCCGATCGCGATGACTGCGCTGATGCAGGTGTTCTTTAAGGTCACCGAAGGCCAGCAGGCCAATCCGGAATGGGAAGGCAAGCTGGACGGCGTATCGAAGAAGTTCGGTGAACTCAAGACCAAGGCCGGGGACTGGGAGCGCGAGCGTGGCGGCTCGAAAGCCGGAGATGAACCGCCACGGGGCGACACACCGGTCGCGGGTTGACCCCGAACACGTGCTGAAGGATCCATGCCCGCCGTCATGGCGGGCGCTGGATACGATCGGAAAACAACGCGCTCTCGATCCTGCCAAGGGCTGATCAGGCCTCCAGCGCCTCCAGGGCACAGCGCCAGGGAAGCTTGGCGTTGCGCTGCCGGGAAGGGAATTCGGCAAGGCCGCCCAGCCGCGCAAAATCACCAAGAAATCCCGGGTCGGGCGGCTCCACGCCCTGCAGCACGACATTGAAGTTTCGCAGGCCCTGTTCGACCTCGTCACGGCCATGACTGGGCAACCATTCGGTTAACAGGGAAGCGCTCGCTTTTGTCACGGCGCAGGCCTCACCCGAGAAGGCCGCGGCGACCACGCGCCCGGCCTCGACTCGAAGCTCAAACAACAAGTCATCGCCACACAAGGCGTCGAAACCCCGCGCCGAATGCGTCGCCCCAGCCAGGGGACCGAAATTTCTCGGCGAGCGATTGTGCTCGAGGACGAGCTGCTGATAGAGCTGATCGAGGGCCATTTCCTGATTCTAGTGCACGCCCGGTCACCAAGTTCAGGAAACCGAGAGCAAGGCAGGCGCAAAGTGCTTAAAAGGCTACCTAAACCAGCATCGTGCGTGCTTTGTCCAGGGCTTCGAGAAAGACGTCGATCTCGGTGCGCAGGTTGTAGGCCGCGAAGGACACGCGGGCCGTGGCCGGCACCTCGAAGAACTGCATGACCGGCATGGCGCAATGATGACCCGTGCGGATGGCGACGCCGTGGTGATCAATGATGGTACCGATGTCGTTCGGGTGGACTCCGTCGAGAGTGAACGCGATCACCGGACCCTTTTGCTCGGCCTGGCCGATGATCGTCAGCCCTTCAAATTGCTGCATCTGTTCGGTCGCGTAGTCAAGCAACTTTTTCTCATGGTGGGCAATGGCATCCAGACCGGTGTCCTCCAGAAAGCGGACGGCCGCGCCGAGGCCGATGGCGCCAGAAATATTGGGCGTGCCGGCCTCGAACTTATGCGGCAGCTCGTTGTAGGTGGTCTCATCGAAGCTGACCCGGAGAATCATCTCACCACCACCCTGCCAGGGTGGCATGGCCTCCAGCAACGCTTCGCGACCCCACAGCGCGCCGATCCCTGTGGGCCCATACATCTTGTGCGCGGACATGGCATAGAAATCACAGCCCAGGGCCTGGACATCGACCTTCTCGTGCGGCGTGGCCTGCGCGCCGTCGATCAGCACCGGGACCCCTTGGCGCTTGGCGATGGCGCAAACTTCCTGGACTGGATTAACGGTACCGAGCGCATTCGAGACGTGCACCAGACCGAGCAGTCTGGTGCGCTCGCTGATCAGATCATCGAGCGCATCGATCAGGAGTTCGCCGTTCTGATTGATCGGGATGACTTTCAGCACCGCGCCAGTTTGCTCACACAGCATCTGCCACGGAACAATGTTGGAGTGGTGCTCCATATGGCTGATCAGGATTTCGTCGCCGGCCTCTAGCCGCGGCCGAAGAAAACTGTTGGCCACCAGATTGATCGCCTCGGTCGTGCCGCGCGTAAAGATGACTTCGCGCTCGCTTGGCGCATTCAACAGTCTGGCAACGTCCCGCCGAGACCGCTCGAAAGCCTCCGAGGCCTCGCCCGAGAGCTGGTGGACGCCGCGATGCACATTGGCGTTGTATTCGCGGTAAAAGCGGTCGACCGCTTCGATGACCTTCAGCGGACGCTGCGCCGTGGCCGCATTGTCCAGATAGATCAGTGGTTTGCCGTGAACTTGGCGCTCAAGAATGGGAAACTCCGCGCGCAGGGCGTGAACATCCAGCTGTTCCCGAATTGTCAGCTCGTCGATCAGTTCCATGGGGATTGAATTGATTGCGTTGGTTGCGTTCGTTGGATGGGGTGCTTCGATTTGTTTGGTCGGGTCATGGGCTGGAGAGTCCAGCGTGAAGCACGTCCAGCAGCCAGGCGCGAATGCGTTCGTCCTGGATACGCTCCAGCGGCTCGCCGGCGAAACCGCGCTTCAGCAGAGAAGCAGCCTCTGTGGCCGGTATTCCTCGCGAGCGTAGATAGAACATGGCTGCGTCTTCGAGCTGCCCGATCGTCGCGCCGTGGCTGGCCGTGACATCCTCGGCGTAGATCTCCAGCTCGGGTTTGGTGTTGATGCGGGCCGAATCGCTGAGCAGCAGATTGGCCGTATTGAGGTCCGAATGGCTGTCGTCGGCACCACGATGAATGTGAATACGACCGTTGAACACACCGACGCCGCTGCCGTCGGCGAGCATGCGAAAGGTTTCACGGCTGTTGGTCGGACCCACCGTGTGCTCAATGGTGGTATGGAAGTCAACGTGCTGCTGACTGTCAATCAAAGCCACACCGTCGATTTCTCCCCGCGCACCTTCGGCGAGGAGATGCACCAGCACATCGTGTCGATGCAGCCGACCGCCTTGGTCGAGCACGGTGAATCGATAGTCCGCTCTCGCCGCCACCGAGGCCTGTGTGCGTTGGATCACCGCCGAATCCTCGCCCCGTCGCGAGACGATGTGATCGAGCCGGCTGCCGGGGCCAAGGCGCACGCTTTGCACCTGATTGATCAAGCCAGCACCCTGGTCGTGTTGCCAATCGATCAGGGTGGCCTCGACGCCTTCAGCAACTTCGATCCGCAGCAAGCTGTGGCGATCGCCAGAGAAGCCTTCACCAGTGGTCTGAGCCAGCACGAGCGGCCGGTCCGTATCACGTGAAATCTTCAGGCACCAGGGTTGCTTCACTCGGGCCAGGTTCAACCAGGCGAAGGCATCCTCGCGACCGCCATAGTCGATGTCGTTGAGATGATCCGCGGTGAGCGGCTCGAGGCGAACACCCTCAGGCAGTCGAGCGCCCGGGCGGAGCTCAACGAGGGTCGCATCGAATGGGAGATCAGGACGACTGGCCTGATTCTCGCCGCTGCCAGAGTCCTGACCCGCCTCGCGCTTGTCGAGCTGACGCAGCGAGGTGTATTTCCAAGCCTCGGTTTTCAGGTCCGGGAAACCGTGGGTCATCAATGCTCTGAGCGCTCGCCGGCGCAGGTCCTGAAGATCGTCTTCGATCGGCGGCGCGTCGAGTCGTTGCTGCAGTGCACTCATGCCTCGGCAGCCTCCAGAAAGGCATAGCCTTCGTCCTCCAGTCGGCGGGACAGCTCCTCTCCGCCAGACTCCACGATTCGGCCCTTGGATAAAACGTGCACTTGATCGGGCTTCAAGTAGTCGAGCAGGCGCTGGTAGTGAGTGATGACAACAAAGGAACGCGCGTCGTCACGCAGGCGGTTGATGCCCTCGGCGACCAACTTCAGGGCGTCGATATCCAGTCCGGAATCGGTCTCGTCGAGAATTGCAACCTTGGGTTTGAGCACGGCCATTTGGACGATTTCATTACGCTTCTTCTCGCCGCCGGAAAACCCCTCATTGACGGCTCGCTTGAGCAGACTTTCGTCCATCTTGAGCGCTTTGAGGGACGCGCGGACTTCTTTCAGAAACCCCATCGAATCCTGCTCCTCTTCACCTCGAGCTCTGCGCTGGGCATTGAGCGCCGAGCGCAGGAAATAGGCGTTGTTAACGCCGGGGATTTCAACCGGGTACTGAAACGCCAGAAACAGTCCAGCGGCAGCGCGTTCTTCCGGCTCCATCTCGCTCAGGTCATTGCCATCAAAGGTCACCGACCCCTCGGTGATGTCATAGCCCTCCCGCCCGGCCAGGGCGTAACCCAGCGTGGACTTGCCCGAACCGTTCGGCCCCATGACGGCATGAAGCTCGCCGGGTCCGACTTCGAGGTCCAGGCCTTTCAGAATTTGTTTGTTATCGATGGAAACGTGGAGATTGTTGATGGATAGCATTGTCTAGTCCGGGTTCGAGGTTTCGGTTTCAAGATTCAGGATTTGAGTCAGACATTTCGGATTGCTAATTGCCTTGCGCCTTGATCCTTTTGCCTGCTTCTACCCCACCGCGCCTTCCAGGGAAATTTCCAGCAGGGCCTTGGCCTCGACGGCAAACTCCATCGGCAGCTCTTTGAAGACTTCCTTGCAGAAGCCGTCGACAATCATGGCCACGGCGTTTTCCTCATCGAGTCCGCGCGCTCGGCAGTAGAACAGCTGGTCTTCGCCGATCCGCGAGGTCGTGGCCTCGTGCTCGACTTTGGCGGTCGGATTGGCCGACTCGATGTAGGGAAAGGTGTGGGCGCCACAGGTCTTGCCGATCAGCAGCGAATCGCATTGGGTGTAATTGCGCGCATTGGTGGCTTTCTTGGCGATACGCACCAAGCCGCGGTAGCTGTTGTTGCTCTTGCCGGCCGAAATGCCTTTGGAGATGATCTTGCTGGTCGTGTCGCGACCCAGATGAATCATTTTGGTGCCGGTGTCGGCCTGCTGATGGTTATGGGTCAGGGCCACTGAATAAAACTCCCCAGCCGAGCGATCGCCGCGGAGGATGCAGGACGGGTATTTCCAGGTGATGGCCGAACCGGTTTCAACCTGGGTCCAGGAGATCCGCGCATCGTCCTCGCGGCAGTCGCCGCGCTTGGTAACGAAGTTGTAAATACCGCCCTTGCCGTTCTCGTCGCCCGGGTACCAGTTCTGCACGGTCGAGTACTTGATCTTCGCCTTGTTGCGTGCGACCAGTTCCACGACCGCCGCATGGAGCTGGTTCTCATCGCGCATCGGCGCCGTGCATCCCTCCAGGTAGCTGACCTCGGAGCCGGGCTCGGCAATGATCAGCGTGCGCTCGAACTGACCGGTGTCGCGTGCATTGATGCGAAAGTAGGTCGACAGCTCCATCGGGCAGCGCGTGCCTTTGGGAATGTAGACGAACGATCCGTCCGTAAACACCGCAGAGTTCAGGGCGGCGAAGTAGTTGTCGCGATATGGCACCACGGACCCGAGGTATTCCTGCACCAGATCAGGGTGGTCCTGAACCGCTTCGGAGAAGCTGCAGAAGATCACGCCCGCTTCCTTCAGCTCCTTCTGGAAAGTGGTTCCAACCGACACGGAGTCAAAAACGGCGTCAACCGCCACACCAGCGAGGCGGGCGCGCTCGTGAAGCGGGACGCCCAGCTTGTCGAAGGTCTCGAGCAGCTTGGGATCGACTTCGTCCAGACTCTTGGGTCGATTTTCCTGCTTCGGGGCTGCGTAATAGTGGATTTTCTGAAGATCAATCGGCGGGATCTTGAGATGTGCCCAGTTGGGCTCGCGCATGGTCTTCCAGTGCTGAAAGGCTTTGAGACGCCACTCGAGCATCCAGGTCGGCTCATCCTTCTTGGCCGAGATCATGGCGATGATTTCTTCATTCAGCCCGGCCGGCACTCGGTCGGCATCGATGTCGGTGTAGAACCCGGCCTTGTAGCGCTGGGCGATGACGTTTTCGACGTGTTCGACGGTCTGATTCATGCGGTTCTCTTTTCGTGATGAATTTTGGCGGCGGCTCGTGCGCCATCGACAGTGCGGATTGCGATCCGGCCTGAATCGGTCCCGGCCATGTCGGCCAGACTCAAATTCTCGAGGGCTCCCTCAACGGCCTGGCCAATCTGATGCCAGTGTCCGCGAAGGTGGCAATTGGATTCATAGGAGCACAAGCCTGGCTCGAGAGCACATTCGGTCAACGCGATGGGGCCTTCCATGGCGCGAACGATCGCTGCAACAGTGATGTCGGACGGACGCTTTGCCAGGCGATAACCGCCGTTGACGCCACGCAGTGAATTGACGACACCGGCCTTGGCCAGCATCTTGAGTACTTTTGAAACGGTCGGCATTTCCAGACCGGTCGACTCAGCCAGAAGGCTGGCCGACACGCACGCATCAGGCCTGCGAGACAGTTCAGCCAGCAGAACGGTGGCGTAATCGGTCAGTTTGCTGATTCGGAGCATGACAGGGCGAAGTGCAGACCTTGAATTAAGAACTTCTATTATCTGCGAGCGCCCGTGAGGAAAACAAGACCAATTTGGTATGAATTACCGGGAATGAACTTCTCCGACCCGGAATCCGGGTCGGAGAAGATCTTATTCTGGACTATTCAAAGGAGCAGGTGACTTCTTGGGTGAGGCGTCCCAGATCCCAGGTGAACTCGGTCGAGTCGTTCAGTGAAATCGCCGCAATCGCCGTGTGGCAGTCGACAAACTCCAGGGCAACCGTTCCCACCATCTCGCTGGTGGCCGGTGTATCACCGGCAAATTCAGCGCCGGTGAACGAAAAGACATCAGCCACTGACGATCGGCCATCAAACGAGCCGTCAAAAGTGAACCAGATCGGCGTTCCTGATCCGGCCGGGTCATAGGTGTAGATCGTACCCACGATTCGATTTTGCGACGGAATCGGCTGCACGATGTAGCCTTCGTTCTGGGTGTTCAGACTCTGCCACCAGCCCGCGACCGTGAAATCGACCGGGGTGCGCGTCTCAACAACGCCGACCGGGACGGCGAGGATGCCGAGCGGCTGGTTGCTACCGTCGCCGATCGCGATGATCGTGACGTTGGTACCGGCAGGGAGATCGACTGGAAGCGGGTCGATCAGGTTGGTGCTGCCATCATTCGAGGTCACCTTGAGATCGTATTCCGCAGCTGGAATCGCAAAGAATCCACTGTCTGCCAGGTAGGGAAGGCCGGTCAAGCCGTTGACCAGGGCGCCGCCTGCGGTCCGGATCGATACCTCCGTGTCCGCAAGCTCGGAGGCAAACGGCGCGGCGTGAATTACGCGAAGGTTCAGGTTGCCTTCGCCCGGTGCCTGCGCGTCATCAACCAGGGGCAGGAGCGCTAGATCCTGGTTGATGCCATCGCCCACGGCCAGGACCGTGTAGTCGACGCCATCCTCAAGCGCCACCGTCGCTTCGATGGCAGGATCCGATGCGCCGGTGGGGGTCACCGCGAGGTCGTAGCTTCCCGCTGGCAATTCCAGGTAGTCGCTGAAATCGGTGAAACGAAAATCCTGAAGGACCGTCGCCCCATTGGCCGAGACCGTCACCGAGGTGTCGGCAATGTCGTCGGCAAACGGCGCCGCATGGACAATCTGAACCCTCGACTGCGCCAAGGCATCAAGGCTCAACAGCAACAATCCTGCTGCCGCCGTAACCATTGAAATAGATCGCTGGTGAACTGTCATCTACAACTCCTTAAGCCCGATCGGGCGTTCAAGTGAAGTTATAAGGTAACAGTGCACTTGTCATGCTCCCGCTTGACGGATGTGACTGATTTGTCGGCAATTTGTGACCGGGTCGTGAAAGCCTGTTACAGTTCGCCGGTCGCAATCACCGGGGATCATGGTCGTGCAATCCAGTCTTGACGGGCGTCTCGAGGCGGGCCTGGAGTGGGCCAAGCAGGTCCTCGGCCGGAGACCATCACAGGTCGAATCGGTTTCCTCCGACGCCTCCTTCAGGCGCTACTTCAGATTGAAAGATGATCAGCAGAGCCTGATCTTGATGGATGCACCGCCCGATCGCGAACCCCTGGCGCCGTTCATCGACGTCGCCAGTCGAATCAAACACTGCGTTCAGGTCCCAGAAATCCTGTCCTGCAATGTTGAGCAGGGGTATTTGCTGCTCAGCGACTTTGGATCGCACCCCTTTCACCAGGCGCTCGACGAGAATTCCGCAGGCCCTTTCTTCGATTCCGCGCTGGACAGCCTGCTGGCCATGCAGCTTCAGGCTCAGTGCGACGGATTGCCGAGCTACGAACCCGCGCTCCTGATGCGCGAACTGGATCTGTTCATCGACTGGTTCGTGCGCGGCCACTGGCAGGTTCAGCCCAGCGATGGAGAACTCGATGAGTGGGATCATCTCAGCGCCCTGCTGATCCGATGGGCACTGGACCAGCCCCAGGTGTTCTGCCATCGCGACTTCATGCCGCGCAACCTGATGGTGATCGAAAACGGGCCCGGTATTCTCGATTTTCAGGACGCCGTGATCGGACCGATCAGCTACGATCCGGTCTGTCTGTTTCGCGACGCTTTTCTGAGCTGGCCCGAGTCCCGGGTTGACGAGTGGCTCGAGACCTATCGCCGGCGGGCTGAAGCCGCCGGACTCGGCGTGCCAGCAGATCCCGATCTCTGGCGCAGAACCTGTGATTTTATGGGTGTACAGCGGCATCTCAAGGTGATCGGCATCTTCGCCCGGATTCGCTACCGTGATGGCAAGCCGCGCTACCTTGAGGATCATTGGCGATTCTTCGCCTATCTCGATCACGCGATCGAGCGCAATCCCGAGCTGGCAGGGCTGGATGACTTGATCAAGGCTTGGTCGGGGCGACGATCTGGCCGATCCCCGGATCTCGGATCAGATCACTTGTCAGAACAATGACCGGTCGACGATCGAATCAACGGGTGGGGGCTTGAAATGAAGGCGATGATTCTGGCCGCCGGCCGCGGTGAGCGCCTGCGTCCACTGACCGATCACACGCCGAAGCCTCTGCTCGAAGTCGCAGGGCGTTCGCTGATCGAGCACCATTTGCTCGCGCTGGCCGCGGCGCAAGTCCGAGAGGTCATCATCAATCTGGCGTGGCTCGGTGATTTGATCGAGCAGCGCCTGGGAGACGGACAGGATTTTGGCCTCGAGATCCGCTACTCGCGCGAACCCGGAGGCGCACTTGAAACCGCGGGCGGAATACAAAGCGCTCTGCCGCTGATCGGCGACGCGCCTTTCTTGGTCCTCAGCGCGGATGTCCTGACCGATTTCCCGTTTGCCTCACTTGTTGCATTGGAACCGCCCGATTTCGGTCACCTGGTTCTTGTCGACAATCCACCGCACCATCGGACCGGCGATTTCGGGCTGACCGAGAGCCGGGTGTCGCGCAGCTCGCCCCAATACACTTACAGCGGCATCGGAGTGTTTCGCCCAGAACCTTTTGCAGTGCTCGCGCCGGGCCGCCGGCCTTTGCGCCCTCTGTTCGAAACGGCCATCGATGCCGGCCAGCTCAGCGGAGAGCTTTATGCCGGGCAATGGCTGGACGTCGGCACCCCCGAGCGCTTGAGCACGGCGCGCACACTCTTAAGGGCAGGTCTGAATCGCGCTGCGGATTCATGACCGGTCCACGACCTATCCCCGGGCAGGCATCGTTTGATTCATGTCTTCTGACACAAGCATTCGCCCTTCGATCAGGTCTACACTGTGCAGACCGAACAGCAATTCGAAACTGGAATCCAATCGGAAAGACTTGACGGGTGTGTTACTGTTGTATAACACTAACTGTCAAGCGCAACCCACCCGACACGGGAGTATTGATGATGACCACCCGACAGCTTCTACTGGCCGCATCGGCCGTCCTCGTGCTGAGCGCATGCGGTAACAACGATGCTCAGAATGAATCCGACAACGGCGGTGCTGCCACTCCGCCGCCTGTGGCAACAAGCGGCAATAACCCCTTGTTCGATCGAATCGACGCCGATACGGTCATGATCGGTGCCAATCTCGCGCCAGCACCGGATGCGGTTATCGACCGGATCTGGGAATCGATGGAGGTGATGGAGGGTTACGGCGATCAGTCCTACGACGAAATGGCGGAGGCTGTCCAGAAGGGCTCGCCCGTTCTTTCGGCACTACTCGAAGAACTCTACAGCGTTCAGGACCGCGAATCACTCGAAGCGCTGGGAGTGCACTCGAACGGCTACTGGGCCGCGCATATGGTCGCGGTCTATCCGGTGCTCCATCTGGAGTTAAGCGATCCGGCCGCTTTCCAAGCGATGCTGGATCGAGTAGAAAGGAACAGCGAAACGCCCCTGCCAATGCGCACTATTGACGGAGAAGCGCTGGTCTGGATCGAAGAGGACGGGGCTGGCGTGGCGCTGCATTATGATGAACGCTTCGCGACGCTGGCCCTTATCCCCGATGATGAAACCCTGTTGCGACGCGTGGTGAATCTGGACTCACCCGAACAATCCTTCAACCCCGACCAGTTGGCCAGCTTCAATCAGGCGCAGGGCTTTGTCCAGCACGGCAGCGGCTTCATGGATCTGCGGGGATTTTTTGATCGCCTGATGGACACGGATAATGACCAGGCATCAGCCGCCCGGTCGCTGCTCGACATGGACAGGCTGGCCAACGATGCGGCCTGCCGGCAGGAAATAGATGCCCTGCTGGGGATATTCCCGCGGATCACCGCCGGCCTGAGTGCCTTCGACCGGAATGCGCTCGACATGAAAATGCTGATCGAGACCGAGGCCGAAATGGCGGGCCGGATGAGTGAAATTGCTCAGACGCCGGTCGGCCTGACCAGCGGTCAGCCGAGGACGCTCTCGGCGGGAATCGCTTTTGATCCAGTGTCCGCACGTGATTTCGCCCGTGAACTGGTCGGCGGCTGGGTGGAGTCACCGCCCAAGTGTGCTGCTTTCAGTCAGGTGGCCACCAATGCGCCGGAATGGCAAAATGCACTCAACCGGCCGATTCCACCGGTCGTCACGAACATCCGTGGCTTCCGGGTCAATCTCGATAAAATGCTCATGGGCGAGTCTGGCCAGGTCGAGGATGCGGCCGGCACGGTCGCTCTTTTCGTCCGCAATCCGCAGATGCTGCTGGGTATGGCACAGATGTTTTCGCCCGAAATCGCCGCAATGGGTATCGAGCAGAACGGCGAGCCGAAACCGCTGCCTTCCGGGCTGATTCCGAACATGCCTGATCTCGGCGCTTTTATTGCCCTGGGTGATGAGGCCATCGGTCTGTCAGTCGGCGAGGGCCAGCAGGACAACCTGCCCGCCGTGCTGACCGCCAACGAACCGGACGGGGCGGTCTTTGCCTACGCCATCAACTTCGATCGTTACTCGGAATTGATGGAAGCGATGCTGTCGCGATTAGGTGAGATGGACGACGCACGGACCGATGACATGCCGCCTTCCGACTTTCTGGCGCCGCTGGCCGAGATCTACGACACCTCACACTTCGCGATCAAATTGACCGAGCAGGGCATCGTGGTGGAATCCGAACTGACGATGCAACAGTGATCTGATCCATGTGTTCGATCGTTGGTTTGTTCGACGTCCCCGGTGGCAGAAAGGGCCTTCGGGGACTGGCGCTCGACGCCTCGCGACGCCAGCGGCACCGGGGCCCGGACTGGTCAGGCATCTACGTCCATGAGCAAGCCATTATCGTTCATGAACGCTTGGCCATCGTTGGCATCGACTCCGGTGCCCAACCGCTCGTCAGCGAGACCGGAAACCTTGTCCTGGGCGTCAACGGTGAAATCTACAATCATCGGGAACTGCGCGAGCGGTTTCCCGATTACCCTTTCCAGACCGGTTCGGACTGTGAAGTCATTCTCGCCCTGTACGAACGTCACGGCAGCGCGTTGCTCGAGCAGCTCAACGGAATCTACGCCTTTGTACTCTGGGATGCCGAGCACCAGCGCTATCTGATCGCCCGTGATCCGATCGGCGTCATGCCACTGTATTACGGTCGAGATGACGAGGGCATGCTCTGGGTCGCTTCAGAACTCAAGGCGATCGAATCACAGTGCGTGCAGGTTCAGTCCTTTCCACCAGGGCACCTGCTCGACAGCAACGATGGCGATCTCCGTCGTTGGTATCTGCCGGAGTGGCGTGATTTCGACAGGGCCAGCGACGACGCCGACCCGACGCAGCTTCGCGCAGCACTTGAATCGGCGATTCATCGCCAGCTGATGTGCGATGTGCCCTACGGCGTGCTGCTGTCGGGCGGACTGGACTCGTCGCTGGTGGCCGCGATCGCCAAGCGCTATGCCGATAAGCGCATCGAGTCGAAGGACCGGGAAGCCGCCTGGTGGCCACGCCTGCACTCCTTTGCCATTGGCCTCGAGGGATCACCCGATCTGGCAGCGGCCAGGATAGCGGCCCAGGCCATCGGAACGCAGCACCACGAATTTCACTACACGATTGACGAGGGCCTGGACGCCCTCGATGATGTGATTCGACACATCGAAACCTTCGATGTCACCACGATACGGGCCTCGACGCCGATGTTTCTTCTGGCGCGTCGCATCAAGGCCATGGGCATCAAGATGGTGCTCTCGGGCGAGGGAGCGGACGAAATATTCGGAGGCTACCTGTATTTCCACAAGGCACCCGACGCTCGCGCATTTCACGCAGAAACGGTTCGGAAGATCGAGAAATTGCATCTTTTCGACTGCCTTCGGGCCAACAAATCGATGGCGGCCTGGGGCGTGGAGGCGCGCGTGCCGTTTCTGGATCTTGAATTCATCGACCACGCCATGCGCATGAATCCGATCGCCAAGATGGCGGGCAACGGCAAGCCGGAAAAGGGCATCCTGCGTGAAGCCGGTCGCGGCCTGCTTCCGGACCAAATACTTTGGCGACAGAAGGAACAATTTTCCGACGGCGTCGGATACGGCTGGATCGATGCCCTCAGGGAGCTCGCTGAATCCATGATCAGCGATCGCGAGCTCGCTGAAGCTGGCCATCGTTTCCCGCTCAACCCGCCCGACACCAAGGAAGCTTACCTCTACCGCCGCATCTTCCAGCGACACTTCCCATCCACGGCCGCTGCTGCCACGGTGCCTGCAGGACCATCGATCGCCTGTTCAACGCCTGAAGCCATCGCTTGGGACGACAGCTTTATCAACCAGGCCGACCCTTCAGGTCGCGCCATGCGGGGGGTGCATGCCCAAAGCTATGAATGACGGGGAAAAGACGGTAGAGACAAGGTTAAAGGGTGAAAGGGGAAGGATTGAAGGACTGGCTTGGCTGTGAGGATCAGCGAATCTGGTCGCGGATCAGGGGAACCGACAGGGTCCGGCGTTCGCTCAGGGCGCGATAGGCCAGAATTTCGATTAGACGGGCGATGGCGCCGGCGTTGCGCGCGGTGCGGCTAAGCAGATAGTCCGCCGCGCCTCGACCGAGCACCACCTCGTACTCGCCAGCCAGCTGCTCGATCAATCGTCGCAGTTGCGCATCATCCAGCGGTTTGAGCGTCAGGCGGGTGGCTTGGCCCAGGCGTGATCGAAGGTCCGGAAGTTCAAAGTGATCTCGACCCGCTCCGGACATCAGCACGCCGGTCTTGTCCAGTCGCCAGCGGTTCAGAGCGTTAAACAGGGCCATCTCATCGTCGCGCCGACCGGCCAGCGCATCGACGTCATCCAGAATGATCCAATCGCCGGCTGCATGTCCGAGCAATTCTCGCTGCCTTTCAAGTTCCAGAGCAATGAAGGTGACCGCCTGTGGCGAACGATGCTTGTGCTCCAGCACCGCATTGAGCAAGTGAGAGCGACCGCTTCCCGGCGGGCCGGCAAGAAAATACCAGGCTGATGCTTCAAGGCCACGCTGAAGCGTTTCAACCAGAACCGCATTGGGCCCGGCGAGGAAGTTGGTAAATCTGGGATGGCGCGGACCCTTCAGCGCCAGAATGCCCTGCTCCTTCACGGTTCTGGGGGCAGCTCCGGCTGCCGCTCGCGACTGATCCGGGCAGCTCGCAAACTCCACAACCAGACGTACTGAGCCAGCGTGACAACGGCCATGAAAGCGACGAGCCACTCCAGCCCGATCTGGGCTTCTGGCGGCAGGGGGAATCCAGCCAGTCGAATCAGCACGAACCACATCAGAAAGACCTGACAAAAGGTGTTGAATTTGGACAGCTGAGTGGGCTCGGCTTCAAGCGACTCGAAATAGCGGTGATAGACCCAACCCCCGATCACGATCACCAGATCGCGCCCGACGACAAGAACGAACAGCCACCATGGCAGGTAACCCAGCCAGGCCAGGGTCAGGTAGCTGGCCAGCATCAGCAGCTTGTCGGCGGCCGGGTCAGCCAAACTGCCAAAGCGCGATTGCCAATCGAAACGCCGGGCCAGCCAACCATCGATCAGATCAGACAGGCCAGCGATCACGGCAACCACCAGCGCCCAGCCATAGCGCCCGGACAGCAGTAGGATGACCAGCGGCGGGATCGCTAGAATGCGACCGATTGTCAGAACGTTGGGCAGCCAGGCAAGCTTCACTGCGTGAAGGTCAGCGCAAGGCGACCGTCCTGCAGTGTGCTCTGAACCTCCAGCAACCCGCCAAGCGACAGTGCGTCGTCAAGACCTCCAGAGCGGAGGATCAGTTCGAAATCAATCGATCGTTCACGCGCCGCCAGGACACGCACCGAATCGACCATGCTCAGTTCCTCCAGATGCGAGAGCACTTCGGCGTACTGGGATTCATCGTTGATTGGCGCGACCACGACCAACTGGCGGCGCGGGCCAAGGGAATCCGGCGTGACCGCATAACGATCAGCCAGGCTGCCGAGAACCGCCTCCATGCCATCAGAGACCAGAGCTGCCGGAGAGTCAGCTCGCAGATTGAGACTCCGATCACGGCCATCGATGCGCCAGAACCAGCGAGCCGCCCAGACTCCGGGCTGGATCTGGCGCAAATCAAGCATCAGGGGAATATCGGCCTGGTAGCGTTGAAGGGCGGAGTCACCGGCTCCCAGAAATCCCCCGCGAACATCGTTTGCGCTCACCTCGGCAAGATCGAATGCGTCCCCGAGCGGCTGTAAAACATCAAGACCAAGTCGCCGCGCCTGTTCGCTGAATACTGTATTCAGGAGTTCGAGGTCTGACAGACGCACGCCCTGGTCGTCTTCAATCGCGATCCAGAGCAGAAGGTCGGGTCGCTCGCGACCCAGGCGAGGGAGCGCGGCATCGGCCAGCCGCTCGTCGAGCGCGGACGCGTTGAACTCGACCTGGAGCCGCAGTGCGAGGTCAATCTCGCCTTGCTCATCAACGAGGGGGACCCGAACACGCTGTTGACTCTGAACCAGGGAGCGGGCTTCACGGAGATCCAGTCCCAGCTGTTCGCGAAGCGGGGCGTCCACTTCGCCGGTCAGTCGAACGAGCACCTCGTCGAGCGCCTGCAGCAATGCAGCGTCGGTGTCGGGGGTGCCAGGATCCAGGGGACCCTGCCCGGCGTACAGGCTGTCGTCTGCCATCAGCGGCGTGGCCAGCAGCACAAGAAGCAGGCACCACCCCGCAATGTCGACACAAAATGGACGAATCATCGCCAGAAAGATACCACTTCTTTTCTGACTTGTGCGAATCGGTCACAATAGACAGTTAGTCCCCCATTGCAGGCGCTGAAATGAATGACAAGCCACCCGGCACGCCCATGAACTATCGAGATGCGGGCGTCGATATCGACGCGGGGAATGCGCTGGTCGAGCGAATCAAACCGCTCGTGGCAGCGACCCGGCGCCCGGAAGTCCTGGCCGGCCTGGGCGGATTCGGTGGCCTGTTTCAACTCAGCGACCGCTTCCGCGACCCGGTGCTGGTCTCGGGCACGGACGGTGTCGGCACGAAGCTGCTCCTCGCGCGAGCGCTGAACCGGCATGACACGGTGGGCATCGATCTGGTCGCCATGTGCGTCAACGACATCCTGGTCTGCGGTGCCGAACCTTTGTTCTTCCTCGATTACTTCGCCTGCGGCAAGCTTGATGTGGACGCCGCCGCGGCCGTCGTCTCGGGCATTGCCGAGGGCTGCCGTCAGGCCGGCTGCGCTCTGATCGGCGGCGAGACCGCCGAAATGCCAGGCATGTATGCACCGGGACACTATGATCTGGCCGGCTTCACGGTGGGTGCGGTCGACCGCGACCGGCTGATCGACGGCAGCGCCGTCCGGACAGGGGATGTCGTGCTCGGCCTGGCTTCTTCAGGCCCACACAGCAACGGCTATTCCCTGATTCGCCGGGTCATCGAGCGCGCCGGCGCAGACCTGGGCCAGAGCCTGGGTGGAGACACCCTTGGGAATACGGCCCTGGCACCGACCCGAATCTATGCCACGGTCGTTCAAAGCATCCTGGAGGCCGCCCACATTCACGCCATGGCACACATCACCGGTGGCGGTCTGACCGAAAACATTCTGCGCGTGGTGCCCGATGGTCTGGGCCTTGAAATCGATTCCAGTCAGTGGCCCTGCCCCGCGATCTTCGATTGGCTCGCCGACACCGGCAATATAACGCCTGAAGAAATGCGGCGGACCTTCAACATGGGCATTGGCTTTGTCCTGATCTGCGATCCCGCCCAGGCGCAACGGATCCGCGCCGAAATTGAGGAGCCGATCTACGACATCGGGCGCGTCGTCGATGCGAACGGCGGCGACTCGCGAATTCGTTTTCTTCCATGAATCAGCCATCCGGGCTCGTGGTTTTGATTTCTGGCCGCGGCAGCAACTTGGCGGCGCTGGCAAGGGCCGCTCAGGACGGTGTTCTGCCAGAACCGGTCCGGGCAGCGATCAGCGATAACCCGGATGCCGCAGGATTGTCCCGGGCTGCCGAATACGGGCTCGACCGAGTCTGCATCGATCGCCGCCGACACCCGAACCGAGCTCAGTTTGAGGCCAGCCTGGATGCGGCAATCGAGGGCTTTTCGCCCAGATACGTGGTTTTGGCGGGCTTCATGCGCGTTCTCAGCGCAGATTTTGTCAACCGTCGTCGCGGCCAGATGATCAACATCCACCCCTCTTTGCTGCCCAGACATCGGGGCCTGGATACGCACCGGAAAGCACTCGAAGCCGGTGACCGGGAGCATGGTGCCAGCGTCCATTTCGTGACTCCCGCGCTGGATGGCGGTCCGGTCATCAGCCAGACTCGCATTGAGGTGCGTGCAGACGATTCTGCTGACGCTCTGAACCTTCGCCTCCTGCCCCTGGAGCATCGCCTTCTGGTTCATACCATGGCACTCCTGCTCACCAAAACGGTCGAAGTTCACGATGAAACGATCCATATCAACGACCAAGTGCTCAACCATCCTCTCGATCTGGATCGCGATTTTGCTGCTCCAGTCGCTGATCATGCCGGTGCAGGCACAGACCGACGATCCTGATCCCTTTCCGATTCCGCAGCACGAAAGCGTCTATGAGGTGCTGCGCAATGGGAGCAAGATTGGTGAGGTGCATTCGAAGCTCAGCCGGGACGAGCGAGGCGTTTGGTTGTTCGACACCGAAACGATTGCAACCTCCACCCTGGCCAAAATGCTTCGCCTGTCGGCTGAAGAGTCGGCCCAATTCATCTGGCAGGGCGATGGGATTCTGCCGCTGACCTACCGCAACGTCTCGCGCGAGCCCCTGCGGACCCGCTACTGGCAGCACCGGATGGATTGGACTGACGGCCTAAGCCGTGCGGAGACCCACGAGGGCGATCTGGAAGTCGAGCTCGAGCCCGAGCTGCTCGACCCCCTGACAATGCGGCTTCAGACTTCAGTGCTGCTCAATCAGCCCACCGGCATTCAGGGCGAGGTACTGAATTTCCGAATCATCGAACGCGACCAGATCGAAGACCAGCGTATGGAATTCCAGGGTTCTGAAAGGATCACCACGGAGCTTGGCTGCTTTAACGCTCAGCGCTGGTACCGATTCAGACGCGAGGGTTCCAGCCGCAACTACCGGATGTGGGTGGCCGAATCGCTCCACTGGATGCCACTCCAGATTGATCTGGGGGATGAGGATCAAACGATCCGTCTGCGGCTGGTTGAAAGCGACCTGCTCGACTCGCCAGCGGACTGTGAATGATCTTGGGGACTGAGGTGGCGTCTTGGCTATACTGAGTGATCGGATTCAGGAGACCAAGCTTATGCGTCTGATCATTGTTCTGTTCGCTCTTCTCGCCACCGTCGGCTGTGCGGTCAACCCGGTCACCGGAGAGAACGAACTCAGCATCTACGACCCGTCCTGGGACCTCCAGACCGGTGAGCAGTACTACGACCCGCTTCGACAGCAGCAGGGCGGCGACTTCGTTCTTCAGCCCGAACTGGTCGATTACGTACGCGAGGTCGGTCAACGAGTCGCGGCCGTCTCGGATGCCGACCTGCCCTATGAATTCAACGTGCTCAACAGCTCCATACCCAACGCCTGGGCGCTTCCAGGCGGGAAGATTTCAATCAACCGAGGTCTGCTGACCGCAATGAATTCGGAGGCCGAACTGGCCGCCGTTCTGGGCCACGAAGTCGTCCATGCGGCCGCCCGCCACGGTGCCTCCCAGCAATCTCGGGCCGCACTCATTCAAGGTGCGGTGGTCCTCGGCGGGGTTGCCGTAGGCGTGGCCACCGAAAACGAGGAGTACGCTGCGGTCGCCCTGATGGGGGGAATGCTGGGCGCTCAACTGATCACCCAGAGCTATTCACGCGATGCTGAGCGGCAGTCGGATTATTACGGCACGAAATACATGCATGAGGCCGGCTACAACCCGGAGGGTGCGGTTGAACTGCAGAAGGCTTTCGTCCGCTTGTCCGAGGGCCGCAGCGCCGGCGCCTTCGAAACGCTGTTCGCCTCGCACCCACCGTCCCAGGAGCGGGTCGAAAACAATCGCGAACGTGCCGCCGAACTCGGTCGCGACGGCATCATGGGGGAAGAACGCTACCAGAGCATGACCGCGCGTCTGCGCGCACTCGAGCCAGCCTACGACGCCCATGACAAGGGCCGCAAGGCAATGGGCGAAGGTAATTTCGACGCAGCGCTGGCCAAGGCCGAAGAGGCCATAGCTCTCGAAGATCGCGAAGCACTTTTCCATTCCCTGAAGGGCGATGCCCTGGCCAGCGCCGAACGCTATCGTGAAGCCGAGCGCGCTTATGACCGTGCCGTCGCGCTTCATGACGGTTGGTATTACCACCGCCTCCGACGCGGGATGGTCCGCGCCGAGCTTGACGAACGCCGTGGGGCAAGAGAGGACCTGGAAGCCAGTCTGGCGCTGCTCCCAACCGGTCAGGGCCACTATTATCTCGGCGTCGTGGAACGGGCATCCGGGAACCGTCAGGAAGCCATCGAGCAATTCAAGATCGCGGCCCAGGCGCAGGGCGACATCGGCGATCGAGCGCGCCAGGCATTGAGCGACATGGGCGTGTCCTCCTGAATACCGGCGAGAAGTTCCTACTCGAGTCACCTCCGTCGGGCTACGTGGCGAACAGGGGCCAGCCTTGCGTTGGTTACGGGGTCGACGCAAGCACCGATTCACCATCGCCTTTGAAAGAAAAAACAGTGCATGCCGGTCCTGTTCAATAGGAAAAGCCGCAAAGATCGCTTTGACGCGCTGGCCCGGCTGTATGCGGACGATCTCTATCGCTTTGGCGTCTGGCTCTGTCGTGATCGGACGCTCGCCGATGATCTGGTCCAGGAGACCTTCATCCGAGCGTGGAAAGGGCTGGATTCACTCAAGGATGAGAGCAAGGCCAAGAGTTGGTTAATCACAATTCTCAGACGCGAATACGCACGGACTTTCGAGCGCAAGGTGCCGCCATTGGTCAATATCGACGACGCCATCGGGCTGGAACAGGACGATGAATCGCCGGATCAGCAGCTCGAGAAAGCCCGTTTTCGCGAGCACATCATGCGGCTTGAACCAAAATATCGAGAGCCATTGGTTCTTCAAGTACTGATGGGTATGGCGATCAGCGAGATCGCCGAGGCGTTGGAATTGACCGAGAGCGCTGTGATGACGCGGGTGTTTCGGGCTCGAGCCCAGCTTAAGCAACGAGCGCACAGGAATTGAACTGGAAGGCATGGACGAGCAGGTTTTAACCCATCATCTGATGATCGACCCGGACCCGAAGAATCCCGAGTTGGTCGAGGCAGCCCGGTCCAGCAAGGAATGCGCGGATGCGCTTCAAGACAGTCAACGATTCGAAAAAGAGCTCGGTGAGGCGCTGATGCTCCCCGTTCATCCTGGACGCGCTGAGGACGTCATCGCGAGACGCCAGGCCCAGCAGCGTGCGCCGGCGCTGCCATGGATGCTAGCCAGCGCGGCTGCAGTTCTCCTTGCAGTTGGCGTTGCTGCGGTGCAGTTCCTACCCGAAAACGATTCACAAGCCAGAGACCTCGATGGGGTCTGGCTTCATGTCGCCGAGCACTGGCAACACGACGGCGCACGGGTCTTGGCCGCCAGCCAGATCATGCAGAGCGAGGGGGATGACATCGAATCCCTGCTGGCCGGACTGGGTGTCGATATCGCTCCTGAACTGACCGCCCGGGTAACGCTCGGCAAGCTTTGTCCCACGCCTGACGGCAACGGGGCGCATCTGATTCTCGATTCCGATGACGGCCCGATCACTCTGATCGTCATGCCCGGAGCGCGAGCTCCCGGACCGCCAACCGCTCAGGCCCTCAGGGACGGACAGCAAGCCTGGCTGGTGGGCCTTGATCATGGCAGTGTGGCGGTGATCGCAAATCCCGATCAAGGCGCCTTCGACATTGCCCGCCAGATCCGCCGCCAGATCAGCATCGATGACCCTTTGCTGCTTTAGCGGCGGCCTGAGGGGAAGGCCCCAGACCTCTGGAAGGGCAAGAATTCATGCGCAGCGCGATCCATCGGTGTCGTCGGAGGCGTAGTATGGTGCTGCTCTGCGCTCTATTGATTTCTGGATTTCCGACCTTGGCAAGCGAACTGCCCTTTCCGTTCAACCCCTTGAGCTATAACGGCAGGCTCGAGATCAGGGGTCTCGATGACATTACGCTCGTGGTATTGCACGCCACTGAACTTCCCGATCTGGCCACGGCAAGGGACTATGGCGAGAGAATTCACTACCCCGAATCGGGCACCGGCAACAGCGGCCATTTCTACATCGACCGGGATGGAGCGATCGAACAGTGGGTTGGTCTGAAACGCGTCGCCCACCATGTCGCCGGCCACAATCGACATTCGATCGGAATCGAGCTGGTCAATCGCGGCCGTTATCCACACTGGCTCGATAGCCAGCACCAGACCTGGCAAGAGCCGATCAGCCAGGCTCAGGTTCAGGCCTTGGTGGGACTGGTGAAACACCTGGAGAGCGCACTGCCCAACCTGAGCACGATCGCTGGTCATGATCAGCTTGACCAGCGTTTTGTCGAAGCCAGCGATGACCCGCAGCGCGCGGTGCGACGCAAGGTTGATCCGGGGCCGGATTTCCCGTGGTCGGAGGTGTTGGAGTCGGTCGGACTTGAACGTCTGCGCTGAGGTAAACGCGCAGTCCCAGACCAACTTTGCGGGGGTTCAGCTGCCCTTTCCGGCCGCAAGCGCCGCCTTGACGATTTCTTCAACGTCAGGACTCAAGTCTTTTTTTGCGGCAATCAACTCCAATTCACGACGCATCGCGCTGGCCCGCTGATCCTCGTAAGCGTGCCAACGGTTGAAGACCGTCGCGATCCGCGCGGCCACCTGCGGGTTGAGATCATCGAGTTCCCGGATGACCTGACCCAACAGCGAGTAGCCGCTGCCGTCCTCGCAGTGAAAACCCATCGGGTTGTGGAGCCCGAAGGTTCCCAGGAGGGCGCGCACCTTGTTTGGATTCTTCAGGCTGAAAGCCGGGTGCTCCATGAGTTCGCGAATCGTTTCCACCGCGTTGCTCTCGGAGACGCCCGCCTGGACAGCGAACCATTTGTCCATCACCAGGGGATTGTCTCGGTAGCGTTTTTCGAAGCTGGTCAAGGCCCTGCTGCGCTCCCGATCGCCGCCATGCATGAGACTCTTGAGCGCACCCATTCGATCGGTCATGTTGTCCGCTCTTGCGTATTGATCCCGTGCCAGAGCGAGTCGGTCAGCGCACCCGTCCGAGGTCAGGACACCGAGCAAGGTATTCTTCAACGCTCGCTGAGCGACCGCATCCGGGGCATCGGTCCACGGACCCGGGCTGCGGCATTGCTCGTAGCGCTCGACCATGCGCGGACCAAGGCCTGAGCTCAGACGACAAAGCAGTGCTCGGCGAGCCCGGTGTATCGCGACAACATCCACCGGGTCTCGGCGCCGTGCGAGCTCCGATTCACTGGGGATCTCCAGCAGCATCGAAGCGAGTGCCGGATCGAGCTCGTCGTCGTCGAGCACGACTTGCCAGGCCGAGACCACGAACTCAAAATGCTCGCTCGGATCACCGCTGTCCTCGATTGCACGGTCAAGAGCACGGTCAGCCAGAAGACGCATGGCCTGCCAGCGACTGTAGGCATCAGGATCATAAGCCGCCAGTCGCGCCAGCGCATGGTCAGTCCATTCGTAATCGAGATGGATCGGGGCTGAGAAATCGCGCAGCAGGGAGGGCAGCGCGTCCCTCGGCAGGTCGCGGAAGCGAAACTCTGAATCCACGTTGGTTAGGACGAGCAAGCGGGTCTCCTCACCTGGCGCTTCTTCCCCTACGCGAGTGACCGGAAGCGAGCGGTTCTGGCTGTCCAGAAAACCGATCTTGATCGGAATCATTAGCGGACCGCGCTGCTCATTGTCCGGATGGGGGGGCAGCGACTGGCGGAAGCGAAGCACGGTTTCGGACCGCGCGTCATCGTAGTCCAATCTGACCTGGACGCGCGGCGTACCCACCTGGGCATACCAGCGTGCAAACTGCGTCAGATCGCGTCCGTTGGCGTCGGCCATGGCGGCCAGAAAGTCATCGCAGGTCACCGCCTGGCCGTCATGGCGCTCGAAATAACGTTCCATTCCGCGTCGAAAACCGTCACGGCCAAGCAGCGTCTGATACATGCGCACCACTTCGGCACCTTTCTCGTAGACGGTGGCAGTGTAGAAATTGTTGATCTCGATGTAGCGCTCAGGACGGACTGAATGAGCCATCGGCCCGCCGTCCTCGAGGAACTGGCGTGCCTGAAGCGCGGCGACATCACCGATTCTCTTGACCGGACGCGAGCGAAGGTCAGAAGTAAACTCCTGGTCGCGAAAAACGGTCAGGCCCTCTTTCAGGGTCAGTTGGAACCAGTCGCGGCAGGTCACTCGATTGCCGGTCCAATTGTGGAAATACTCATGACCAATGACCGCCTCTACTGCTTCGTAGTCGCCGTCGGTGGCCGTATCAGGATCCGCCAGAACGTATTTTGCGTTGAAGATGTTGAGGCTTTTGTTCTCCATCGCGCCCATATTGAAGTCATGAGTCGCAATGATGTGATACACGTCCAGATCGTACTCCAGACCCCATCGTTCCTCATCCCAGCGCATGGCGCGCTTCAGGCTGTCCATTGCATAGTCCAGTCGATGCAGATTGCCAGGTTCCGAATACACCTTCAGTGCGACATCTCGCCCGCTCGCGGTTTCATATCGCCCCTCCAAGACCGCCAGATCTGTTGCAACAAGGGCGAAGAGATAGCTGGGTTTCGGGAAAGGGTCATCCCAGATGGCAAAGTGGCGACCTGAGCCGAGCTCCCCCGAGTCGACCAGGTTGCCGTTCGACAGCAACACCGGATAGCGTTCCTGATCAGCCTCCAGGCGAACGCGATGGGTCGCCATCACATCGGGTCGGTCGGGGAACCAGGTGATCTTTCTGAAGCCCTGGGCTTCACACTGAGTCAGCAGCGAGCTTCCGGCGGCGTAGAGACCTTCGAGAGCGGTGTTCTGGTCCGGTTTGATCTCGACCTCCGTGCTCACGATGGCCCGATCGCTCAGCCCACCTAGAACCAGACTGTCGCCGTCCAGAGTCTTCTGGCGATCGGAAACCTCTCGACCGTCGACGGCCAGGCGACGCGTTCGAAGGTCGACGCCGTCGAGCCGCAGGGGCCCTCTTGCCGAGGCATCGGCGTTCCTCCGCACGTGCAGCTCAGCTCGAACAATGGTCCGATCTGACGCCAGGTTGAAATCGAGTGCGATATGGTCGACCCACCAAGCGGGCGCACGATAGTCGCCGCGCAAAACGGGTCTCCGGCCTTGATCGGATCGTCCTGCCATTGATTCTCCCTGCAAATTTGTCTTGAGCAAAAGACCGTGGACAGTCAGAATGCGAAATCGACATCCAGACGAATTGAAACGCCACGACGCGCCATTATAGGAGCTTGAACGTGAGTCAACTGGAACCTGATGATCTTGTCGATGCACGAAAAACAATTGCCGGACAAATCGTGGAGACGCCGATCATGCGCTCGCACGCTCTCGATCAACAGCTGGGCTGCGAGATCTTCTTCAAATGCGAACAATTGCAGGTGACCGGCTCCTTCAAATTCCGCGGCGCCAGTCACGCGGTCAGTCTGCTCGAAAAGAGCTGCAAAGGGGTCGCAACGCACTCATCCGGCAACCATGGCGCAGCACTGGCCAGAGCCGCCGATCACCACGGTCTCTCGGCCGAGGTCGTGATGCCTGAGAGCGCCGTGCGCTTCAAGGTTGATGCCGTTCGCCGCAACGGCGGAACCGTCCACTTCTGCGAAGCGACGCAACAAGCCCGAGAGGACGGACTGAGGGCCTGGGTCGAGCAAGGGTACGAAGCGATTCCGCCCTACGACGATGACCGCATCATCGCCGGACAAGGCAGCTGCGCCCTGGAACTGATCGAGCAGGTCCCCGATCTCGATGTCATCATCGCGCCGGTCGGCGGCGGTGGTCTTATCGCCGGCACTGCGCTGGCCGCTGCGCGATCGAAGGGCAGGATCTTGGTCCTCGGAGCGGAACCCGCCGGTGCCGACGACACGGCACGCTCCCTGGCAGCCGGCCGTCGAGTGGACAGGCACCATCCCCTAACCATTGCCGATGGGCTGCGCGCTCTGGTGGGCGAACGCAATCTCAAATTGATGCAGCGCTTTGGGGTCGAGGTCATCACCGTGGACGAGGAGCGCATCCTCGATGCCATGGGCCAGGTCTGGACGCTTCTGAAACAAGTGGTCGAGCCCTCCGGGGCCATCGCATTGGCTGCCCTGATTCGCGCTGTCGCAGAGGAGCCAGATCGCTGGAAGGGTCGACGCGTTGGCCTGATCCTCTCCGGGGGGAATCTTGACGTCGATCCACTGATCAACACCTACCGTCCAGCAGCGAGCGAACAATGAAGCTGTGGCTACTTCGTCACGCGCAGGCCGAACCCGACAGCCACAGCGGTCGAGACCGTGATCGTCCTCTGAGCCAACGGGGGCATAGAGCCTGCCAGGCGCTGAATACCTGGCTGAGAAACTGCCCCTACGAACTCCCTTTTCAGGCGCAGGTCTCGCCGGCCCTGCGCACGCGCCAGACGGCGCAACTTGCCCTGGCGGACCTGTCGGTTCAATGCATCATCGACCAGAGCCTTTGGGTGGCCTCGACCGGCGATCTGCTTGATCGTGTCCAGCGAGATCGCGCTGAGCGCGCGCGCTGGTTGATAGGCCACAACCCGGGCCTTGAGGAATTGATTTATCGGCTCGGCTGTGACCTTCCTGTGCCCGGCCTGAAACCGGGCACGCTGGTGATCCTCGATCTACCGCAGAAGGGACTCGCTCAGCGGGTCGAGGTCGTTGCGCCCAAGGACTCGACATAGAGCCTCGCCAGCGTCTCGATTCCAGTCTGATCCTCGCTTGAAAAGCGTTCGGCCTCCGGGCTATCAAGATCGAGCACCCCAATCACCTGATCGTGCAGAATGAGGGGCACCACCAACTCCGACCGGGAGGCCGGGTCACAGGCGATATGGCCTTCAAAAGCGTGCACATCGGCCACGCGTTGGGTTGACCGGGTGGCCACGGCGGTGCCGCAAACGCCTTGCCCTTGGCCAATGCGAACGCAGGCCGGCTGGCCCTGAAATGGTCCAACGATCAGGCTGTCACCCTCAAGGAAATAGAACCCCACCCAATTGACTCGCTCGAGCCGATTGAATATCAGCGCGCTCAGGTTGGCGGCATTGGCGATCCGATGCGCCTGGCCCGATAAGAGCCCTTCGGCCTGCTCGGCCAATTCACGATAGAACTCGGTCATGTCTGACATCTTGGGCCTCCTGGCTTGGCAAGACGGCGGTTCAAAATGGAACGGTGGCCTGACATCACGGTGTCAAGTCGGACGGATGGTCAGTCGCTCCGTGTTTTTTGAAAACGATCAAGCGATTATTGGCCGGCAGACTGATCTCTGCGATAGCGGGCAAGGAAAACTGCGCGCCCATGCGTCGCAGCTCGATCAGGTCGCGTATGCCCATGGTCGGATCACGGGCACGCAGGCGCTTGTCGAATTCGATGTTGCTGTCGGAGTTATGACGCCCACGCTCCTTGAATGGCCCGTAACAAATCAGAATTCCACCGAGAGTAAGACGCCCACCGGCGCCTTCCATCAGCCGGGCCGTATTCGGCCAGGGCATGATATGCAGGGTGTTTGCGGTAAAGACCGCATCAAAGGGACCCTTTGGCAGCTCGTCGCGACCGATATCGAGAGCCTCGACCTGAAATCGCGGCGGAATGCCCGTCGACCGAGCCACCGCATCGAGTTCACCGACTCGACTACAGACATCGGTTGCCAGCCAATTGATATCCGGTCGCTGTTCGGTCAGGTAGTGTGCATGTTGACCGGTGCCAGCACCCACTTCCAGCACGCGTGCATGCAATGGCAAAAGAGGATTCAGCACCTTAAAGATGGGCTCTTTGTTGCGTTCGGCAGCTGGGCTGAAGGGTCTCGACATGAAATCAAGGGCTTTCGGTCAATAAAAAGCTGTGAATCAATCCGGGCAGATTATGCACGACCAGGCTAGCCCAATATCAAGAGGCCATTATTCCAAAGACGCTTTGTAGCATTCAAAATCGATCAAATGACTTCGTTTCACGCAGAAAACCCGGCCGAGGCCGGGTTTTCTACAACAGCTAGATGATCAGCAGTTAATTAAAAGTCACCACACAAACCTGCGAGTCACTGGCGATATCAACTTCACCAAAATTGTCGGGAGAGCCCATCTGCCCGGTACAGGCACCGCTGTAAAGCGGCGTTGAGCCGGTGGGTGCGCGCAACGTAACCGTTGTGCCGGATTGGAAATCACCCTCGCAGGACGGGCTGCCGACCGCGTCGTTGACATCACAGCTGATTCCACTCGGAATACTCTCGACGAGCGAGCTCGGCTGCGGGTCCGGACGGTTGTCTTCAACCTGAACGACCAGCGTCTGGAGATTGTCATCGCCTTCATCCTCGTCCGGGCAACCAGCAGGCGGGGGTGACACGCCGAGGGAGAGGACATCGATTCCGAACGCCTGGAGGACGCCGACGGGCGATCCGGTGTTGGTCGTGAAGGTGCAGGTTCCCAGTCGCGGGTAGGTGCCACCATCGGTACCGCAGCCTGCCAATCCAACCAGAACACGGGCGGTGGTTTCACCATCCTGGTCCGTGACACCGGGGCTCTGGGCGATCTCGAGAACACCCTCATCAGTCTCGCACTCGCCCAGCAGCTGGGTGCCCACGATCGGCTGGCCCGAGCCATCGATCAGCGTGAGGTTGATCAGACGGTTGATAAAGGCCAGATTCGAATCGCTGATCACCGAGGGTTCGACGAGTAAGGCCGCAGCACCCGGTGGAATAACGGTGACGTCAGCCGTTGCCGTATCGAAACTGAAGGTCAGCGTAGCGCCTCCATCAGACCCACCCTCACCCGTCGGCGGCAGGCCGCTGACGTTGACCAGCGTGTCGACACAACCAGGTGCCGAGGTGCCGGTGGCCTGGCCCGTCGTGGTTGTCATCGGCGACCCATCGAGCGTGCCGTTGGCTGGCCCCTCCGTGATGCCGCCGGTGATGAATGCGCCTTCGATCGGCGACAGCGCGGCGTCTCGCAGGCAGACGCGAACAATGGTGTCATTGTTGGCCTGAATCGTGCTCGGGCTGACGCTGAGCTGAACGGGACGAATTCCCGGAAAACGAGCGCCCTCCACATCCGCCACGGTTCGAGTTCCGCCGGGCTGGACGCGCGTCCCTTGAGTCCAGAGAACAATGGGGCGCCCGAGCGAATTGATCGGGTAGGTCAGCTGCACGGACCCGCGCCCTGTTTCATCGAGGACAACGCTCTGCTCGATCGTGCCCACGTTCGAGCGGCCGATCACCCATGGAATGACGGGACCGTCGTCTACGACAGAACCACTCTGGTTGTTGGGGTTGAACGGCTCGACGACAGAGACCGTGTTTTCATCGATGGTCGAGGCCACAAAGCGAACCGCTTCATGCTGGCGATTGCCCGGCACGAGTTTTCCGAACAAGGCCACCGTATCACCCGCTTCGACGGCTTCGTCGACGCGGGTCGGATCATCCAGGAAACCCTCGAACGGCTCGAAGGCCGAGAACAGAGTTCCACCCTCTTCTGGGTCACCATCGCCGCCGGAGAAAGTAAACACACGTGGGATCGGCCCCACGAGCGGATCATCGATCTTTCCGAAATTGACGGTGGTTCCTGGCAAGGTCGGATTACCGATCTGGTCCGTTCCCTGAACAGTGACTCTCAAGGAGTAGGTTCCATCGGGGTCGGCGGGAATGAGCAGGCCAGTTTCGTCGTCTTCGACAAGCTCTGCCGAGATGCCACCGGCGACGGAATTGATGTTGATCGAATTCAATATCGGGCTGACGATTTCAAGCGCGAAGAGCTGTCCATCGCCCACTTCAACCGTGGTTTCGGCCACCAATGGATCGGTGATGCCCTGATCGACATTGTTGTCCGCGCGATCAACCGTGGCGATGATTCGGTAGGTTCCTGGCTCCGATCCCGCGTTAAGGGCGAAACCCGCAATGCCGTTCACAGTGCGAACGGAAATATCGGTTCCCTCGACACTGCCTGACGCACCCGTCCCAACGAGGCGAGCCCCGCTGCCCTGCGGCGCTTCCAACTGGAGTCGGACGTTGTTCCAAGTGACTCCGTCGCTCTCGGGATCTGGTATCGGATTGTCGCCCGCATCAAAAACGGCGAGCTGGATGGATTTCGTGCTGTTGCCACCCGCGCCCTGAACGTAGGTCGGCTGCGTGTCGACGTTGAAGTCGAGTCGAGACGGCAGGGAATTCGCCGCGCCATCTTCAATCTGGATTTCCAGCGTCTCGGTGAACTGCTCGCCGGTGGTCGCATCGGTCGCCGAGACCGTCAGGGTCACCGGTCCGGGCTGATCATCGGAATGGACGAACACCGTCGCCTGACCGGCGGCCATATTGACCGGACCGTTGCCGATCAGAACGAAAAATTCATTGATATCTTCGGTTTCTGGATCATCCAGGGTTGAGAAAGCGGCTCTGCTGACCGGTGAGATTGCAACGGCGACCTGTCCGTCGACCGGGGAGCCCGCTTCGCCGTTCGGCCCCGTGTAGCGAATATTGACCTCGCTGATGTAGGGAGAGCCCAGAAAAATCGGTACGTCCTGCTCGTTGCTTGGAATGGTGGTCGGACCCGTGAGCGTCAAGCGTTCGTCGCCGCCCGCGCCAGCCTCGACGTTGATCTGGGCGGTCGCAGACAGCCCGACGCCGCCGGAGGGATTGGCGGCTGAAGCCGTCAGGGTCACGGTGCCGGTTTGCTCGCCCGCCGTGAACCAGAACTGAGCCTGCCCCCCGGTACTTGGGCTGGTCGCCGAGCTACCGGTCATTTCTGGCTGATCAACCGGTGAGACAACGCCGCGCGATGCATTGCTGGAGGTCAGGGTTACTGAGGTTCCATCCGCTATCGGCTGTCCGTTGGCGGTCCGGAACCGCACCGAAACCGGCGTGGTGTAGATGCTATTCGGGTCCGGTGCAAAATTCTGAGTATTGACCGTAACTGTGGACGATGCCGGATTCACGCTGAGCGATGCATTGCCGCCGCCTCCGAAACTATCATTCGAGCTTCCGCCCCCGCATGCAACCAAGATCAGCGCGATTGCAAGAGCTCCCAGGTATTGGATGGATTTCATGGTCTTAATCCCAGTAATTTGATTTTGATTCATCTTGATGGCTTTGAATGACATGAGGGTCTCAGTCGATGACCACACGATCGTCCAGGATCGAAGGCGTCACGAAGATCAACAGTTCGCGCTTCTGCTCGGAGTTTCCTCGGCGTCGGAAGAGGTGACCAAGCACCGGGACATCCCCGAGCACGGGCACTTTGGTGTTGTTGAAATTACGCTCCTCCTGGAAAATTCCACCCAGAACAACGGTTTGGCCGTTGTCGACCAACACGCGTGTCGAAAGCTCGCGAGTGTCGATTGAGGGCACCGATCCGCCCCGACCGGTCTGGAAGATCTCGCCGACGGTGTCCTGGCGGATTTCCAGATTGAGTTGAACGCGGTTGTCGGGCGTAATCAGGGGCACGACGCGCAGCTCCAGCACGGCTTCCTGGAAACTGACCGCAGTCGCCCCGGCGTTGGTGGCCTCCTCATAGGGGATTTCAACACCCTGCTTGATGAAGGCTTCGGCCTGATTCGCGGTAATAACACGTGGCGTGGAAATGACTTCACCATCCCCCTGAGATTCGAGCGCGCTGAGCTCAAGATCCAGCAGGTAGTCCGCGGCCAGAATACTGAACCCCAGACGACCGGCAGGGCTCGTCGATGTCGGAAGATTGACGTTCAGACGGTCATTGAGCGACGGGGTGGTGATGCCGTCCCCTTCAGAACCCGGGAACGTGTTCGGCAGGCTCGAACCATTGCCACTGCGACGGTTGATCAGTGCCAGGTTGTTCATGCCGTCCAGAGCCTCTGAACTGCCTGAGGTTGAAAACACGTTGCCGCGGCCATCCTCACGCGCCGCTGATACGCCGAATCTCACGCCAAGCTCGTAGTTGAAGTCATGGCGGGCAATAACGATGCGTGATTCGATCAGGACTTGACGGACCGGACGATCAAGCTCTGCAACCAGAGTTCGGACCTCTTCGATCCGATCGGATGTATCCGAAACGAGCAAGGTGTTCGTGCGCTGATCCACCGATACGAAGCCGCGATCAGACAGTAAACCCTGTTCCGACTCCGATGCGGCCTGGATCAGTGTCGCCAGTTCTTCGGCGTTGGCATAGCTCACGGAAATCATGGCAGTGCGCAGGGGCTCAAGCTCCTGGCGATCGACTCGAGCCTGCAGAATTTGCTGCTCTCGGGTGGCAATCTCGGCGGTTGGCGCAATCCAGATCACGTTGCCCGAACGACGCATGTCGAGATTCTTGGTCTCGAGCACGATATCAAGCGCCTGATCCCAAGGCACGTTGGTCAAACGCAAGGTCAGCGACCCGGCCACGGAATCGGAAACAACGATATTGAGATCGGAGACGTCTGCGATCAGCTGCAGCACCGAGCGGACCTGGATATCCTGAAAATTCAGCGTGATCCTGCTGCCTTCATATTCGCGCTCCTCGAAGAACTGAAGGTCTTCCCTCGCGGTCTCCTCGACCGGGGGGCGACTGACTTCAATCACAAATTGGTTGCCCGTTTGGTAGGCCAAGTGCTGGAAGGCGCCGTTTATGTCCATGGTCAGCCGAACGTTCTCTCCCCGCTGCTCCGGTGAAATGAACTGGACCGGGGTGGCAAAATCCGCAACGTCCAGACGCTGCGAGACCTCATTCGGCAACTCAGTGCCAAACAGATCGATGCGAAGTCCTCCCGAAACTTCGTTCACGGTGGCCGTGACACCGGGCTGGTTGAGGTCGACGAGGACGCGGCTTTCACCCTCTGCACCGCGGCGAAAGTCGATACCGGTCACTTCGAAGGATTCGCTCGCCGATCTGGTCGAGGTCCCAGCAGCCGAAGACGTCGCAACACCACCATCGAGAATCAAAGCCACCGAGTTGCCGGAGATTTCGACCTCATAAGGTACGACGCGCGCCAGATCAACGATCATTCGGGTCCGCCCACCGGCGCTCAAGGTCACGTAACTCTGCGCCGAGCCCGCACCCACTGGAACGCGATCAGAACTCAGGCGAGTGGTCGTGTCAGGCATTTCCAGGACGATCCGAGGCGGTTGCTCGGTCAGGAAGACCGTTGGATTGGCCGGCGAGGAATCGGTCGTCAGCACGAAACGCACACCCTCCTCGTTGGAATCCACTCGCACGTCCGTAAGCTCTGCCGCCTGCGCTGCCGACACGGCCCAGAACAGCCCAAAAATCAGCAATGCCACCTTGCTGCCGCTGCTCATCTCATTTCTCCCAATCATGGCTTTAATTTGTTGTGTCGTTTTCATCCTGCCGGATCTTGCTTGTAAACCGTTCATCGGGTGTCCTCCATAGCGACCTGTGCCCGTCGTTCAGACCAGGTTGCGCGAGCATCCTGAAATAGTTCGATCAATTCGACGCGGTCGGGATGGACCCGAAGCACTCGTCCGTGATTCATACCCATGTAGTTGCCTTCGGTGACGCGATGGACGACCTGTTCGTTGTCTCTAATCAATGCGTATTCGACGCCATCAAGATTGATTGTCCCCACCATGTCGAGCGTGTCGAGAGGAAAGCCCTCGAGAAATTCACGTCGACGGTTCGGGTCGGGCCTGATGCCGTCTTCGGACGCCGTTGAAAATTCGGGATCGATTTCAGCCGATGCCACACGCTGCTGGAACGGATCACGCAGGTCGAAGGCCTCATAGGACACGACCTCCGCGGGCTGAATCGGAGGTATCGGCTCGATATCACCAGCCGGAGTTCGCAAGGTCTGGGCCACCCATTGCTCGAGGTCATTCGTGCCGCGCTGACAGGCCGTCGTCGCGGAGATGACGAGGACGGCAAGGACGAGGGTGCGAATCCTGGCGCTCATTGCACGCCTCCCTGCGCCATGGCGTCAGCTTCGCTGGGGTCGAGGTAGCGGTAGGTTGTCACGGTTCCTTCCATCTGCAGCCGGCCCGCGTCGACTGGCTCCAATTCGATGTCACGCATGGTCAGGATTACGACGCGCGACAGGGAAGCCACCGACGAAACGAACTCGCCGAACTCGTGATAGGAACCGATCAGACGCACGCTGATCGGTTGTTCAGCGTAGAAATCCCGCAGGATCTCCGCCCGTGGCTCGAACAGTTCGGTGCTGATGCCCGCGCCCTGGGCATTCTGGGAAATATCCATCAGAAGCGCCGGCATTTCGGTCTTCGAAGGCAGCTGCTGCAGCATGCCTGCCAACAGATCCTCCATCTCTTCGAGCTGCGCCTCGTAGGCTTCCAGATTGGCGGACTTCTGCTGCTTGTCCTGAAATTCGGCCTTGAGCTGGTTTTCGGTCTGCTCCCGGCTTTGCAGATTGATTCGCTTGTCCTTGATCAAGAACCAGTAGCCAGCGAATAGAATCAACACCGCAACGAACCCCAGAATCACTGCCTTGGCTCCGGTCGATGCGGAGCCTAGATTGTTGAAGTCCAGATCTCTCAGTTCTGAAATATCCATGCCTCAGCCCTCCCCGTCGTCGTTCGTTGAAGGTGGTGCAATGCGCGTTCGTATCTCGAATCGATGGGGTTGGCCCACGCGTTGCTCTTCCCCCACTCGCTCGACGATATTGAGCGCTGTCTGGCTCATCCATTCGGCGGATTCGATGTTTCGCATGTAGTCAGAGACCCTCGTTTCGGACTCGCTGGTGCCTTCGACGACCAAGGTTTGGTCGTTCTGTTGAACCGAATTCAAAGTGATGCCTTCGGGGACGGTCTGAGCCAGCTGATTAAATAGATGCACCATCAGGTTGCGACTGCTCTGCAGGTTTTCGATGACATCTTTTCTGGCAATCAGGTTGTCGCGAACTTCTTCCAGCTGCTCGATCCGCGCGATGTCCTGTTCGAGCTTCCGGATTTCGGCCCGGAGGTAGTCGTTGCGGGCTTCCTGACCGTTGATCTGCTGATTGACGAAATAATTGGCGCCGAGAACAAGCAATGCTGCCAGCACCAGCGTTGCGACCAGCGTCGCCATGAAATTTTTCTGCCGCTGCTTGCGAAGATTCTCACGCCAGGGCAGTAGGTTGATCTTTGCCATTAATCGAATCCTCTCAAAGCCAGACCGCAGGCTGTCGTCAGTGACGATCGAGCCTGATCGAGCGCTTTGGCGTTGACTTTAGGTGCCACCCGGAGGTCCTTGAGTGGGTCGGCGACCTCGCACGAGATTCCGACTTCGTTGCCCACCGCCTCGGCCAGTCCAGGGATGGAGGCCCCGCCGCCGGTGATGAAAAGCGTATTGATGCTCGAATAATCGCTGCTTGATGAGTAGAACTGCAGGGCCCGACTGATCTGCTGAATCACATTCTGCCGGAACGGTTCCAGCACCTCGTCCTCAAAACCGGCCGGCGGCTCTTCGCCGCGCTGAAGAAATCCTGCCTGCTCGGCATCCATGCCGTAGCGTCGCATGCATTCTTCAATCAACTGATGGCCTCCGAAGCTATGCTCACGGCTATAGATGCTGCGATTTCCTCGCAGGACAATCATGCTCGACACGGTCGACCCGATATTCAGCACGCCGATCGTTTCCGCCTCATCGATCCCCGTCGCCTTGCGCACGAGTTCAAAGGCATTGGCAATCGCATAGGCTTCGACGTCGACCACCGAAACATTCAGTCCAACGAGTTCAGCAACTTCCAGACGCGTATCGACGTGTTCGGTCTTCGAGGCCGCCAGCAGAATCTCAAGCAGGTCCGCGTTTCTCGGTGATGGCCCCAGAACCTCGAAGTCGAGACTCACTTCTTCCCGGGGGAACGGGATGTACTGTCCGGCCTCAACTTCGATCTGTCCTTCGATGTCGTCTTCGGAGAGGTCAGACGGCAGATTGATGATCTTCGTGATGACCGCCGAGCCCGTTACTGCCATCGCACAATTCTTGGCCTTGAAGCCGCCGCGCTGTATGGCCCTCTTAATCGCATCGGCAATCTGCTCAGGCTCGGAAATCACGCCTTCGCTGACAGCACCCTCAGGCACCGGCTGTACGGCAAAGGCGTCAACGCGGTAGCCGCTTCCGCTGGTCGAGAGCTGGATCAGCTTGACGCTGCTCGAGCCGATATCGATCCCTACCAGTGGCGGTGGCGCAGAGCCAAAAAGCTTTGCAAAAATGTCGTTCATAGTGTCCTCAAGACCCTCAATTCGGCACGTTCAGGCGTTTCATAGACGTTTTTGCCCGTTCGAATCAGACCCGTTCGTCCCGAGACTCGCATCCATGGATGCTGTGATAATCTTCGGACCTTCAGCGCCGCGCCTCACTCCGATTCGGGGCACTTTTGACCGATGTCTGCGTCCAAGACACGGGTTTTCTGATTCCTCAGACGTACATTTACCATAAGTCATGGTTCGAATAAAGCCTTTAATAGTTTTTTCTATCCGTCTGTTTTTCCTGATTTTCGCTCTCGGGCTAATCGGCATACTGGTTGTATGGCTGACGATCGTACCCACACTTCCTTCCGTCGACTCACTCAGAGACGTTCGCCTCCAGGTCCCCCTTCGAATTTACTCGGCTGACCAGGAACTGATGCTCGAGGTTGGTGAACAGCGACGTCTCCCGCTGACGATCGACGAAATACCCGAAACGCTGCTTCAGGCTTTCCTCGCGGCCGAGGACGACCGTTTCTACAGCCACCCCGGCATCGATTGGCGGGGAACCTCGCGCGCGGTCTGGCTGTATGCACTGTCGCTCGGCCGAGGACGTGTTCCCGGCGGCAGCACAATCACGCAACAGGTTGCGCGACGTTTCTTCCTCTCCACTGAATATTCAGTTACTCGAAAGCTTCGCGAAATGCTGTTAGCGATCAAGATCGAGCGTGAATTGAGCAAGGACGAAATTCTCGAGCTGTATCTCAACAAGGAGTTTCTCGGCCATCGAGCCTACGGCGTTGGCGCGGCGGCGCAAGTGTACTACGGAAAGACCGTCGACGAGCTCAATCTGGCCGAAATGGCCATGCTTGCTGCCTTGCCCAAAGCTCCCTCGCGCGACAATCCGATCAGCGGCCCGGAACGCGCCATGATTCGACGCAATTACGTCCTCGATCGAATGCTGCATCTCGACTACATCAGCCCAGCGGAACACGAAACTGCGCGAGCAGAAGCCAATCGTGCTCGCTACCACGGCTCGGTCCAGGAACTGGACGCCAGCTGGGTCGCGGAAATGACCCGCCAGAGAATCGTCGAGCGTCTCGGCGCCGAGGAAGCCTATTCCGGTGGCTATCGGGCGATCACGACCATTCAGGCCGACCTGCAGCGCGCCGCCGATCAGACCGTTCGCGATGGCTTGAAAGCCTACGATGAACGTCATGGCTGGCGCGGGCCCGAACAGCGAATAGAGGCGAGCGAGCTGACCGACCTGAAGGCCATCAACGACAGACTGTCCGAGATCCGCCCGGTGGCCGATCTGATTGCCGCAGTGGTCCTGGACAGCGACGAGGAGCGTGCGCGGCTGCTGAGCGCTGAAGACGATGAGATCCTATTCAATCTGGACAGCCTGGAATGGGCTCAGCCCTTCATCGACGTCGACACGCTCGGCGCCGTGCCCGCGACGCCGGCCGAGGTGCTGGCGCCCGGCGATATCGTGCGCGTCCGACAATCCGGCGAGGCCTGGGAGCTCGCGCAAATTCCTGAAGCCGAAGCCGCCTTGATTTCACTTGAGGCTGACACGGGCGCAATTCTCGCGCTGGTCGGCGGTCTGGAGTTTTGGCGCAGCCAGTTCAATCGGGTGACCCAGTCACGGCGTCAGCCCGGATCCTCGTTCAAGCCTTTCATCTACTCGGCCGCTTTCGACCACGGCTACCACCCTGCCTCGTTGGTCAATGATGCGCCCGTGGTCGTCGATGACCCCTCCATGGAGCGCGTCTGGCGCCCAACCAATTTCAGTCGCAGGTTCCATGGCCCCACGCGACTTCGGGAGGCGATGATCCATTCGCGCAATCTGGTCAGTGTCCGACTCTTAATGGGCATTGGACTCGAGCCGGTGCGCGACTATCTACTGAAGTTCGGTTTCGAGCGCAGTCAGCTGCCGAACGGCCCCTCGCTGGCGCTCGGTTCAGCGTCCCTGACGCCGCTCAGCATCGCGCGGGCCTACGCCACCTTTGCCAATGGCGGCTATGCGATCGAACCGGAATTCCTGTATCGCCTGGAAACCAGCGACGGCCGAACGGTCTACGAACCGGAATGGACGGTGATCTGCCCGGACTGCCCTGAGCCTCGAGCGCCGGTTGCTGACTTCGATTCGACCGGCGCTGAACAATCGACTGGACCTCGCCGCATTGATCTGGAGGCAGGCGAGCCCGACGACACCGATGAGACGATCGATTTTGTCGGGCCAGTGGTACCCGAATCAGCCGAGCAGACCCTTTCGCCCCAGACCACCTGGCTGATCCGATCGATGATGGCCGACGTCATTCAGCAAGGAACCGGGCGACGTGCGCTGGCCCTGGGCCGCAACGATCTTGCCGGCAAGACCGGCACCACCAACGACCTGAGAGACACGTGGTTTTCCGGCTTCGGTGGCGGCGTTGTTACAACCGTCTGGCTGGGACGCGACGACAACGAAACCCTCGGCTCCTGGGAACAAGGGGGGCGCACTGCCCTACCGCTCTGGGTCGACTTCATGAGCGTCGCCCTTGAGGGCCGGCCCGAGCACAACATGCCACCACCGGTCGGATTGGTCCAGAGCCACATTGACCCCGACAGCGGACAACGAGTGCTTCCCGAATACCCAGGCGCCGTGATCGAGTGGTTCCAAACTGAGAACTTGCCGCCCCTGAGCCCGCAGAGCACTGGGGAAGATGAGGCCGACCCCTACGATATTTTTTGAAACATTCAGGATTGATGCAGCCATGCCCAAATCCCAAGCGGCGCGAAACCAGAAATTGCGTCAATCGATCGCGGCCGAAGCCGCTCGAATCATCGCAACGGAGGGCCAGCGGAGCTATCTGACGGCCAAGCAGAAAGCCGCTGAACGCTTGGGCGCGTCGACACGCAAGGGCCTACCCTCCAATGCAGAGGTCGAACTGGAGCTTCGGACCTGGCAGGAGCTTTTTGGTGGAACGGAACGTGAACAGCGTCTCGATGAACTTCGCCGTGAGGCACGCTCGGCCATGAAATTCCTGCAACAGTTTCGGCCCCGCCTGGTCGGGCCGGTCGCAGAAGGGACTGCCGATCAGTTTTCAAGGGTTTGCCTGCAGGTGTTCTCTGATGATCCGGATGCCGTGGCGCGTGAGCTCATGGAACACCGCATCGACTTTACCCAGGAGCGCAGAAAGGTCCGCTGGCACGACGGCAACCCACGTGAGCTCGATGTGCTGGTGATTGATCGGGACACCGCCCAGGTCGAACTGATGGCAATGGTCGGACGAGAGGCGCGCCAGCCCCTGCCCAGCCCCATCGACGGCCGGCCGCAGCAGCGTCTGAGTCTCTTCGAGCTGGAAGCGCTGCTTAACTCCGAGTCGCTTCCGGAGATGCCGCCTCCCCGCCGTTGAGCGCCCGGACCAGCATCTCGCGTTCCAGCAGGGCCGCTGCCCGGGTCGGCTGCTTGATCTGAAGGCGCACATCACCGACCAACCGAACGTTGAATTGCCAGCCTTCGTCGCGATCTGCCTCGAAGATCGATGACAGCATCACAACTTTGTCCAAGCAGAGGGTAAAGCCCTGTACGTCATAGGTGCGTTTCATCTGGATGATGGTTAGCAACGCCCGTTAATCGTTGGAGTCGGTCGGCCCCTGATTTCCGCCTGGCGGCACCGAATCCGCCGGCTTGGTGGCTGTGCTTCGTGAATCATTACCGGGAGATTTCTTGGATTTTTTTCCGGCGGCCGCCTTCTTTCCCCCAGTCTTCTTGCTGGACTTCTTCTTGGTCACGGATTTTTTTCCGGCTTTCTTCCCAGCGGACGATTTCTTTTTTGTTGTTTTCTTTTTCGCCGGTGACCTGTCGATCGGCGGTTGGCCGGCCCTTATTTTCCCGGGCGGATCGCCTTGATCCCTTTTTTCGACGACCGGTACTTCGGCCTTTTCGTCGGCGAGATCTTTAGCGCTGTTCTGAGCGGCGCGTTCGGAGCGCTCCCGTTTCTCTCGACCATCGTCTGCAGATCGATGGCTGCGAGGCGGCTCGTGCTGATCGTTAGGATATTCATCGGGACGATCGCTCGGACAATCATGATCCTCGAAGGGGAATGGTCGGCGCTGAGCGCCGCCGCAAAGATAATTCGATGTGCGATCGAACCATTCTCCTAGCGTCTGACCGAAATCAATCACGCCTTGCGGCTGCTGCCCGGTGAACAAGCGCATCAGCCAGGCCACGAGACTGACCGCGATCAGGAGCGGCGTCGCCACCTGGAGCAGCAGAAAGAACAGAAGCATGATCGGTAATCGCAACCAGGTGGCTTGATCACTCAGAGCTTCGCGGGTTTCATTTTTCATCGGCCTGACCTCAGGTCAGTTTTAAATAAGGCACCATAATCATCGAATGGTGGGCGGGAATGCAAGCCCGTTCAGTTTGGCTTAAGGTCGTTCGGGTTATGCTTGCGATCCATTTGATTCGATCGGGTACTCAATTATGTTGCGCCTGAAATTGCTGATCGCACTGGGCTGGGTGTTTTTGCTGCTGTCTGGCTGTACCAGCTACAGTTCTTCCCGCTACGGCGATGACGGAATCTATGGAAGCTACGAGCGCGTTCAGGTTGTGCCTGCCTTTCGCAGCCATTCCGCACACTACCCGTACTGGTCCCTTGATCACTTTTACTTCAGCCAGTTCTATTCGCCATTTTCGGTGGTTGTCCACCCTTGGGATCCTTGGCTCTTTCCCTACTCGGCCTGGTACTGGAACTACCCCTACAGCCACGGTGCTTTCCTTGCAGGCGGCCCGTGGTACAACCGGGCGCCGTGGTCGTTCCACGGCTACCACTCTTGGCGTTACCACCGCCCCTATTGGCACGATCCACGGTATCACCGACATGATGGTGCGTCGACCAACTATCGCGGTCGGCGAGTGTCAGCGGGACGCGGAAGCTTGATTCCCATGTCCACGCATCAGAATCACCGTCTTGAGCGCCTGGAGCGACAGCGAAGCATCCGCACAACGACCCAGCCGGTCACTCGGCGCTCGTCGTCACAAACACGCCGAACTTCACGATCTGAAAGCAGCAGGCGCGCATCGACCTCGCGTCCGGCCAGTCGCCCGACGCGAGCGAGGGCTCATCCACGCAATCGGCCGCCAGCCCTCTGATTCGACGGGCAGGGCATGGCTGTCGCAGGGTCTTTTGATGCGCCCGGTGCAACAACAGCGCCGGTTTACAGCTTTTGGCCGCCGTGACCTGAATTCGTTAAACTAGCCCGTCAATCGTAGAGCCTGCCCGCCGCGCAGTGCAGAAACACATGTCAAATTCCACATCCTATGAGGTCATTGTCATTGGTGGCGGACACGCCGGCACCGAGGCCGCGCTGGCGGCCGCGCGCGCTGGGGCCCGCACTCTGCTCGTGACCCATGCGATCGAGACGGTCGGTCAGATGAGCTGCAATCCGGCGATCGGCGGGATCGGCAAGGGCCATCTGGTCCGCGAAATCGATGCGCTCGGCGGTGTGATGGCCCGGGCCGCCGATGCGGCAGGCATTCAGTGGCGAACGCTCAACGCCCGCAAGGGACCCGCGGTTCGGGCCACTCGCGCGCAGTGTGATCGCACGCTTTATCGACAGGCTGTCCGGAGAGCCGTCGAGCACCAGCCGAACTTAACGCTGTTCCAGCAATCGGTTGATGACCTGATCGTCGAACAGGGTGGCGTGCGCGGTGTCCGCACCGCGATGGGGCTGGACCTGCACGCGCCCCGCGTGGTGTTGACCACCGGCACGTTCCTGGGCGGACGAATTCATATCGGGCGAACGAACCAGGCTGGAGGGCGGGCTGGTGATGCACCGGCCAATGCGCTCGCTGAACGCCTGCGTGAGCTGCCCCTGACCGTCGCTCGCCTGAAGACCGGCACGCCGCCACGTCTCGATGGCCGTACCCTGAACTTCGATCTGCTCGAAGCACAGCCCGGCGACGAACCACGGCCGGTCTTCTCCCACTTGGGAGACCGCGACGACCATCCCCCTCAGGTCGCCTGCTACATCACTCGCACTCGCGAATCCACCCACGACATCATCCGCTCAGGCCTGGACTCCTCGCCGATGTACAGCGGCGCCATCGAAGGCTCGGGGCCGCGATACTGCCCGTCGATCGAGGACAAGGTCGTTCGCTTCGCCGACAAGTCATCGCACCAGATTTTTCTCGAACCCGAGGGTCTGGAGAGCACGGAATGGTACCCGAACGGGATTTCGACCAGCCTGCCCTTCGAGCATCAGTTGAACTTCGTGCATTCGATCCCGGGGCTCGAGAACGCTCACATCACCCGGCCGGGCTATGCGATCGAATACGACTTCTTCGACCCTCGGGACTTGCACCCAACGCTGGAATCCCGCCATTTGCCGGGCCTCTACCTGGCCGGACAGATCAACGGCACGACGGGCTACGAGGAGGCTGCAGCCCAGGGTCTGATCGCTGGTCTCAATGCCGCCCGACACGCTCAAGATCACAATCCCTGGGTGCCCCGTCGCGACCAGGCCTACATTGGGGTCATGATCGATGATCTCGTGACCCAGGGCGCGCCCGAGCCTTACCGCATGTTTACCAGCCGGGCCGAGTTCAGACTGCATTTGCGCGAGGACAATGCCGACCTGCGCCTGACTGCAATCGGTCGGGAAATGGGCTTGGTCAACGACGCGCGCTGGCGTTCCTTCGAGGAGCGCCGCACTGCGATCGAGAAGGAAGGGAAACGTCTGGCCGGCCTGCGCGTGAGCTGCCAGTCCGACCTGGCGCGCCGGGTCAGTGAAACGCTGAAGGTTCCTCTGAGCAAGGACACCACTGCGGAGGAACTGCTCCGACGGCCTGAAATCAGCTATGCCGATCTTATGCGAGTCGAGGGCATCGGCCCTGGCGCAAGCCGGGAGGATGTCGCCGAACAGGTTGCTATCGGCATTCGCTACTCCGGCTACCTGGAGCGTCAGCGGACCGAAATCGAGCGGCAGAAGCGCGCTTCCAACGAGCGGATTCCAGACGATTTCGACTACGCCGGTGTCCACGGCCTGTCGGCCGAATTGACCGAGAAACTCGAGCGCGTCCGACCCGGCACAATCGACCAGGCCCAGCGCATTGCGGGCATGACGCCGGCGGCGATCTCACAGCTTCTGGTCTATCTCAAGCGACACCGTTCCGCGGCGTAATTCGCTTTCGCTCGGCTGCCGACTCAACCTTCGACCGTCTTGCGATTCTCTCTCCAGGCGTCCTTGTCGATCGCCAGGTCGGGGAACTTTTCCGGATCGAATATCGGTACGCCACCGCCTTTCGACTGGCGGTCGTAGTCATCCATCAAGCGGAAGCAGATCTTGACCATCAGGGCCAGCGCGATCAGGTTGGCCAGCGCAAGCAGCGCCATGGTCAGATCGGCGAAGCTGAAGATCGTGCTCAGATCCTGCACCGAACCCCACAAAATCAGCACCAGCATCAGCACGCGGAAGGTGATGAACAGCCAGGGATTGTCCGGATTCATCCAGTGGGTCGCGTTCTCGCCCAAGTAAAAGTTGTAAAGGATGGAGCTGAAGACAAACAGCAGCAGGATGGAGCTGACGAAGGTTTCGCCGATCGGCCCGATGTGATCAGCCAGTGCGAGCTGGGTCAGGACCACGCCGTCGTCGACATTGCCAACCTCGTAGACGCCGGACAACATGATGATCAGCGCGGTCGCGGTGCAGATCAGCGCGGTGTCGATGAACACGCTGAACGACTGCACGATCCCCTGGTGCACGGGATGGGGCACGGTGGCCACGGCGGCCACGTTCGGCGCACTGCCAAGGCCGGCCTCGTTCGAGAACAAACCACGACGCACGCCCATCATGATGGCGGCACCGATGCCACCGCCCACGGCCTGTTCCAGGCCGAAGGCACCGCGAACAATCAAGGTCAGTGCGGCCGGCACCTCGGCGATATTGATCGCAATCACGTAAAGAGCCACCAGCAGGTAGAGCACGGCCATGATCGGCACGATGATCTCGGTCACGCGGGAAATGCGCTGCACGCCACCGAATATGGTCAGTGCCACCACCACGGTCAAGGCAATTCCGGTGGTCAGGGGCGGCACACCAAAGGCTTCCTGCAGCGACGACGAGGCCGTGTAGGACTGGAGAGCGACAAAGGCCAGACCAAAGGTCCCGAGCAACAGCAGGGTGAATACCATCGCCAGGCCTCGACTGCCAAGGCCCCGTTCGATGTAATACATCGGTCCCCCGCGGAAGGTGGCAGTCCTGGTATCACGGGTTTTATAGGCCTGAGCCAGCGAGCACTCGAAGAAGCTTGTCGCCATGCCCATCAAACCGACCATCCACATCCAAAAGATCGCCCCAGGACCGCCCAGCGTCAGCGCCACGGCGACCCCGGCGATGTTGCCCGCACCGACGCGCCCGGCAACGCTCAGGGTCAGCGCCTGAAACGATGAGACCTGGCCGGGGTGATGCTTAAAGGCGTCACCCAGGACCCGGAACATCTCGATGAAGTAGCGGAACTGGACGAACTTCGAGCCGAAAGTGAAGATCAGACCGATCACCACCAGCACGGTGACCAGCACGTAGGTCCAGAGAAAGTCAGTGACGGTGACAAGCATGATCAGTTCAGTTCCTGTGGTCGTTTCAATTCAACGGATCCCGGCCCCTCAGTCGATCCAGGAATGCCGAGCGGTTCTCTTGGGTCACGGTGCGTGGCGTAGTGTACCGCGCCCGCAATTGGGGGCGAGTTGGATCGAATGCCACGCCCCAGAGCGGACGTTGGCTTGCCGGGTCGATCGCGTAGCGGAAATCACCGATGAAATAGTTCCCATCGTCTTCATAGGGCGGGTAGCGGAACAGCCAGTCCGATGAGAAGTGGCGGAACCGATCCAGATCCCTCGTCAGCTGTGCATCTGCAGGAATTTCGGGACGCTGAAAGCGCTGGACCGACCCACCGGGCCAGAACTGCGGTTTTGAGCCCGGCAGGGTGCGGATGGCAACGAGATGAAATCGATCCCCGTCATCAACCAGCCCGCGCCAGAGAATGATGTTGGCGAAGGCGGGCTTGGCAACCAGACGCTCGGCGATCAGATCCCTGTCTCGTGCCCAGGACGACAGGGCGGTTTCTGCACGGGCATTCTGAATGGCGGCAAGCCCGAGATAGGCAGCACCCCAGGTCCAGGCGCTCGCCAGCGCCCAGGGCCGTCTCCGCCAAAGGTGAATCAGCAGCAGGGTCAGAAGGGGAATCGAGAAGAGCGGGTCGATCACGCTGACGAAGTTCCAGGCAAAGCGGGTCTCGCTCAACGGCCAGAGCAAGTAGGTGCCGTAGGAGGTGCAGGCGTCCAGCAGGGCGTGTGATGAGTAGCCCAGGGTGGCGAAGAGCGCCAGGTGACCAAAGGTCAGGCGCGTCCTGAAAAGTGGCCAGAGGACCAGTGAGACCAGCAATCCGCCGAGGGGAATGAAGAACAGGGAGTGCGTGAAGTGGCGGTGGTATTCGATGGCCAGCAGACTATCGGTCGGTGAACGAATCAGCACGTCGAGGTCGGGCGCCATGCCGCCGATCCAGCCGATCAGAGCGGCCTGACGAATCTGTTTTCGCCGTGCTGCCGGCAGGGCCCAGAGACTGCCGACAACGCCCTGAGTTACCGGATCCAAGGCCGGTCCTCGATCGGATATGCTGTGACTTCTGTCATGCGTCCACCGTGGAGAGGTTCAATGCGAATTTCCTTGATCTTGATGATCTTGACGGCATTCGCTCTGAGCGCCTGCGCCAGCCGCCCGAACTGTCAGCCGGTCAGTGCCTTTGAACTGGGACGAGCAAATGTGGCCTCCGAGCCGGTTTGCAGTTCCGACCGCTACGCTGAGGCCTGGCGACTGGGCCAGACGCTCGGCGAGCTGGAAAGCGAGCTTCGCGACCTGCGCGAGCAAGCCAACCCAACGAACAGACAGCGCCAGCGTATCCGCGTGCTTCAACGAGAAATCCCGCAGCTCGAAGCCCTGGCTCGCCTGGAAGGCTGGTTGCCGAACGACCACCGCGAACTGCAAAACCGCCAAGCAACTGCTGAGTAACTATTGCGGCGCGTCGCACAGACAATGCGCCATCAGTGCCATGCGGCCCTCGCCGGCATGTCGATGAAGCAAGGCCATATCCTCAATCAGGCTCGCTCGAAGTTCCGGGGGTAGAACTCTGGCCGCAGGGGGCATCAGATCAGCGCCAGCCAGGGCAAGAGTTTTCGCGCCCATGCCGGTCAAGAAGGCCTGCCAGGGCTCGACCGACTGTTCCACATAGGACACGCCGTAATCCTCGCCAAGACCGGCGATCCGAGCCGCCGAAGCGATGGCATTGTCGAGCGTCCCAAGCTGATCGACCAGGCCGCGCTCCTGCGCTTGCGCGCCCGTCCAGATACGGCCCTGAGCAACCGCATCGACCGCTTCCGTCGACATATTACGGTGCTCGGCCACCAAGCCGATGAAATCCTCGTAGCCGTCTTCGATGAAGCTCTGGAGGATTCGACGAACGTCTTCGTTCAGGCTCATCCCGGGGTTGAGCGCGCTGGCCAGTGGCGTGGTACCGACGCCGTCTGTGTAGACACCGATCTTGGCCAGGGTCTCTTCAAAGGTGGGAAAGAAACCGAAAATGCCGATCGAGCCGGTGATCGTTGACGGATAGGCCCAGATTTCATCGGCCCCCATCGCAATCCAATAGCCACCGGATGCGGCCACGTCGCCCATGCTGACGACGACCGGCTTACCGGCCTCGCGCAGGTTCATCAGTTCGGTGCGAATGACCTCCGCCGCAAACGCGCTGCCGCCGCCCGAATCCACCCGAAGCACCACTGCCTTGATACGGTCATCTCGGGCGGCCTGGCGAATGAGGCGCGCCGTCGAATCTCCACCAATCGTGCCCGGCGGTTGCGAGCCATCGACGATATTGCCCTGAGCAACGATGACGCCAATCTGCTCGCGAACCTGCAAGGCCGGCAGGGAACGGCCGAGAACATAGTCCATCATCTCGACGCCGCGGAAGCCCGTGTCCTGATCGGGCGCACCGCTGAGCGCAAGCTCTGAACGCAGCTCCGGGCGACTGACCAGGCGGTCGACCAGGCCGCGATCCAGAGCAAGCTGGGCCATGTCGCCGTCAGCCCGCTCCAGGTAAGCGGGCAGATTCACGATGAGATCCTCGAGAATCTGAGCGGGCATCCCACGATTGGTCGCGGCCTGGTCGAGATAGCGCTGCCAGAGATCGTTCAAGACAAAACTTCGAGCTTCGCGATCTGCCTCCGACATGTCGTTGCGGATGTAAGGCTCCATGGCCGACTTGAACGTACCGACCCGAAAGAGATTGACCTCCACATCCAGCGTGTCCAGAGCCTCGGCGTAATACTGTCGGTACATGCCGTAGCCTTCGATGATCACGGCACCGTCGTGTTGCAGCCAGATTTCATCGGCGAGCGACGACATGAAAAACTGACTCTGGCCCATCAGGCCTCCGTAAGCGATCACGCGCTTGCCGGACTCGCGAAATCTCGAAAAGGCCTGATTGAGTTCGTGCATCGTACCGGGACTGATTCCCAACAGGCGATCGGTCCGAATCAGGATCTGGGTGATCTGGTCATCTTCGACAGCCATGTCCAGAGCGGCAACAATGTCCCGCAGGCGTGTCTGGGGCAGACCCTCGCCCAGGGCCTCGTTGATGATTCGTTCGATCGGCGTTCCGACATATTCCTCAACAACCACGCCGTCGGGAGAGATCACCAGCGTCGTGTTGTCGTTCAAGATGAGGGCGTCCCCACCGCTGAAAATCGCACGCAGCACCAGGGCCAGCACGAAGAGAAAAATGATGTTGAAAAGGGCCATGCGCAGCGCGGTCACTCCGCGCCAGAAACCCAGCCAGAGACGGACGAGAATGTTAGGACGATCAGCAGACGGCATCAATCAGACCCTGAAACCACTAAATCGTGCATTGTAGGCAGGCCCGGTGAAGGCAGCAATGGGCCACTGGTCACGACCGCCATCATGCGCTCGTCAGGCCAGTGTCGTCGTGCGCAGTTTTTGACGGGTGATTCGCAGGAAACGCGAGCCGAGCAGGATCGCCGCCACGCAGAGCCCACTGATGATGCCAAACCACATTCCATCAATGCCGTAGTCCATTCTGAAGGTCAACACATAGCCCATGCTGATGCCGAGCAACCAATAGGCGATGATGGAGTACATCATCGGCACCCTCGTATCCTTCAGTCCGCGAAGCGCGCCGGCAGCGGCCGCCTGAACGCCATCGGCGAACTGGAAGATCGCCGCGAAGATCAACAGGCTGGTGGCCAGGGCAACCACGTCCGGCTCGCGCGTATAGAGACTGACGATCCAGTCGGGCACCGCCAGCATGAAAGCGGCCGACACTAGGGCAAAGACGGCGGCGATCGCCATCCCCACCAACCCCGCCCGCCGAGCGCCCTCCGGGTCGTTGCGTCCCATGGCATTGCCGACCCGCACCGTGATCGCCCCGGCCAGACCCACCGGCACCATGAACATTAGACCCGCATAGTTCATGGCCACCTGATGGGCAGCCACGGGCAAGGCACCCAGGGAGCCTATCAACAGCGCCGAGCCCGCAAACATTCCCCCCTCGAGAAAAACCATGATGCCGATCGGTAGTCCCAGCTTCAGCAGCGCGCCGATCTCAAGGGGATTCGGCCGGCTGAAGCGCGCATACAAGCCATACGGCGAAAAGCGCGGTCGCCAGGCGATCCATAGCATCAGAGCCAGTAATTGCAGCCAGAACACAACCGCCGTAGCCCAACCCGCCCCTACCGCGCCCAGGTCGGGAAAACCGAAATTGCCGAACATCAGGGCATAGTTCAACGGAATGTTACAGAGAATGCCCAGCAGGCCCACGTACATGGTCGGCCGTGTGTAACCCGTGCCCTCGGAGAAGAAGCGAAGCGCCATCATTAGACACAGGGCCGGGGCGCCCCAGCTGATCGCATCGAGGTAGGCCAGCGCGACCGCCGCCACGGACACATCGACATCGATCCAGCGCATCAGGCCACCGGTCGAGCGCATGGCAAAAAACAGCAGCACGCCCAGGCCCAGGGACAGCCAGAGAGACTGGCGGGTAAATTCGCCGACCTGGTGCGCCCGTCCGCCCCCGTCCAGCTGAGAGACGGTGGCCGAGACGGCCATCAGTATGCCGAGCACAAATAGAAACCCCGCTCCCCAGACCGAAGAACCTACGGCAATTGCGCCGAGATCGACCGTGCTGATTCGTCCGGCCATGACCGTATCGACAAAGTTCATGCCGAAGCTGGTCAACTGGCCGACCACCAGCGGTCCGGCCAGAATCAGAGTCCGGACCACGTCATGGCGAATGCCTTGATCGTCGGATGATGCCGCCATGTTCGGTTTCCAGAGCCGCGTTGATAGCCGAGCATTGTCGGCTGAGGGCGGTGACCATGGCAATACCCGAGAGGCGCCTCTGGCGATCAATCCTGCCGGAAGCGATCGGAGACGATCTGGCCATTTTAAGGTCGGGGCGGCGTTCCCCGTGGCCGGGCCCAGGCGCTGCTAGGCCTTTAGGTGTAGGTCTGCTCCAGCCAATCGAAGATGGCGCGCAGGCCCTGAGCTTCGCCGCCAGCCGGGCGCCCGGGCCGATCGCCGACATTCCATGCATAGACGTCGAGGTGCATCCAATCGATCTCCGGATCGACGAAATGATCGAGGAACAGGGCTGCCGTCAGGCTACCGCCGAACTTGCTCGTTCCCGTATTGGACAGATCGGCAATCGCCGGCTGGATCTGGTGTCGGTAGCCCTCGAACAAGGGCATGTGCCAGAGCGGATCCTGCAGCTTGAAGGACCGGTCCTGAATGACCCGTGCCTGCTCCGTGCTCCGCGCATAGAGCGGCGGCAGATCCTCGCCCAGGGCGACGCGTGCAGCACCGGTCAGGGTCGCAAAATCGATCACTCGCTCGGCGCCCTCTTCGCAGGCCAGGGTCAGCGCGTCCGACAACACAACCCGGCCCTCGGCGTCCGTATTGCCGATTTCGACGGTGGTGCCGTTGCGCGTGCGAATGATGTCCGAGGGGCGATAGGCATTGCCGCTGATGGCATTTTCGACCGCCGG
>JGI12210J13797_10781904_pt1 | contig 93804 bp, 78 predicted proteins | sample ElkSlonscriptome_3_FD_13797 | JGI IMG/M metagenome (IMG submission 13797) | reverse complement strand
TCCAAGAACGACAACGCCAGCGCGCGAGATGATCAAGTGCCAGATTGCCAGGTGCCAAATTGCCAGGTGCCAAATTGCCAGGTGATAGTTCAAGAATAACGCGATGGCCGGTCCCTAGAGAGGGGAAACCGCTGCGCTTCAACCGCCCTACCCCTCCAGCTTATTTTTGCACACTGACCAAGACGGCGATCAGGGTCGGCCTGAAGCACCGCCGCGCTAAAAATGCATCGCCAGATCCATCCCTGCATACAAGGACGCGACTTGATCCGCATAGCCGTTGAACATCAGCGTCGGCCGCTTTTTCGCGAAAATGCCCTCGCCGATGACGCGATGCCTCGCCTGGCTCCAGCGCGGGTGATCGACCTCGGGATTGACGTTGGCATAAAAGCCATATTCTTGCGGCTGCATGATATTCCAGGTGGCCGGCGGCTCTTTGTCGGTAAAGCTGATACGCACGATCGACTTGATGCTCTTAAAGCCGTACTTCCAGGGCACAATTAGGCGCAACGGCGCACCATTTTGGTTCGGCAGCACCTCGCCGTAGAGCCCTGTTCCGAGGATGGTGAGCGGATGCATGGCCTCGTCCATACGCAGGCCTTCCACATAGGGCCAGTCAAGCACGGCCCTGCGCTGCCCCGGCATCTGTTGGGGATCATACAGGGTCTCAAATGCCACATATTTGGCCCTAGAGGTGGGCTTGAACCGGGTGAGCAGATCACCCAGCGGAAAACCTACCCAGGGCACGACCATTGCCCAGGCCTCGACGCAGCGCAGCCGATAAACGCGCTCCTCCTGCGTGAAGCCGGACAGCACCTCTTCGATCCCGATCTCGCCTGGAGCATCGCACTCGCCGTCGACCACCAGAGTCCAGGGGCGAGGTTTGAGCTGATGCGCATAGCGCTTAGGATCAGCCTTGCCGGTACCGAATTCGTAGAAGTTATTGTAGCTAGTGATGTCGTCGCGCGAAGTCGGCTTCTCATCGGTGGAAAACCGACTCTCGCGCAGGTTTGGGATATCGGCCTCTGCCCGCGCCGACGACGGACCGAGCATCAGCCCGCCGCCGAGCGCGGCGCTGACCCCGGCCCCGACCCCGGCAAGGGCGGCCACTTTCAAGAACGCTCGTCGGCGCGCGTACAGTTTTGGGGGCGTTATCTCTGACGACGGGATGTCACTGGGACGCTTGATTAACATCGCTGACTCCTATTGTTATAGAATTCCGGTGATTTTCGGAGTAGGACCCGGGGGACAGCCAATTTGTTTCACTTGCGTCGCGAGCCGGACCTGCCCGCGGCCTAATGCCGGCAAGTCAGGCCGTGAGAGCGGCTTGCAGCCGCGACTTCCGTTGCCAGAACCGAGTCGCGGCTGCAAGCACTTCCACAGGGCACCCCATCACCCGCCCATCACCCACGAAGTCAACGGCATTGGTCCAGAGCCCAAGTCATCAGACCCCATGACGACAATTCTGCGATGAGCAACGAGCAGCAACGCGAACCTAGCGGACGCTTCCCTGACCTGCCACCGGCGCCAGCCGTCGCCGCGGCGGTGATCCAACCCGCGCCAAGCGTCGCTTCACCCCGGAGGGACGCCGACAGTACAGCGGCGATTGCCGGTCCGCTAACGGCTTGTTACGCCAATGCACGCACGGCACTTCGCAGCCTTGGACAATGAAACCGGCAATAGGCGGCTATCGTTACTTGTATGCCCTGCTCTGGCTCGGTCTAATCGGCTATTCGGTGCTGCTGGCACCGCCAGCTCCGCCGGATCTACTCGAGCAACTGGCGGCGCTGGTGCTGGCCGATTCGGCGCGAATCGATCCGATCGCCATCGCCCTGTTCAACCTGCTCGGCGTGCTCCCGACGGCCTTTCTGGCCATCTTGCTGTTTGACACTGGCCGGCCGAGCCCTTGGCCATTCGCGATCGCGGCCTTCTTCCTTGGCGGCTTCGCCCTGTTGCTCTATTTGGCGTTGCGGGACTTCCGCGCACCGCTAGACCCGCACCCCGGACGTTTTGTGCGTGCCGTCGGCTCGCGACGCCTCGGCTGGATACTGTTCGCCATCACACTGGTGCTGCTCGGCGTTGCCCTTGTCGCCGGCAGTCCCATGAGTTTTGCCTCCCAATTCAACGGCTCTAAGTTCATCGCCGTCATGTCCGCAGACCTGATCGCGCTCAGCATCGCCTTGCATCTGGCCGCCGACACCGATCGCGTCCGCCGCGGACTTCCGCCTCCGCCGGCATGGCAGCATCTGCCTTTGCTAGGGCCGCTGCTCTACCTGAGCACTCGACCTAGCCTCCAGGACTGAACAGCTTGAGCGCAACGAGCAACCGAGGTATGCGATCGAACTTGTTAGACACTGGATCGCGAGCGGACATGTTGCCCGCGCGCATACGGCTCTTTGGCGCGAGCCCTGTGCATTGAGCTCGCAGCGACCCGAGCGGCGCAAGACCGGGTCGGCTTATGACCTGGACCTGGCCCTTGCGTTGCTGGTTGTGCTTTTTTGGGGCACCGCGGCGACGGCCTTCGAACTGGCGCTGCGCCGGGTGGATGCCTACCAACTTCTGCTTTGGTCGGTGACCGTCTCGACCTTGATTCTGGGCCTGCTCTTGGTGACGCGCGGCGGTCTGAGGCCGCTTGTGCGATTGCCGCGCCGGACGCTGCTGCGGGGGCTGGCCCTCGGCGCGCTGAATCCGTTCTTATACTATCTGACGCTGTTCGCGGCCTATGCCCGGTTGCCCGGACAGATCGCGATGGCCCTCAACTATGCCTGGCCGCTGGTGCTGGCGGTGCTCGCCGTACCGCTGCTCAAACAGCCGCTGACTCGCGCGCAGATGGCGGCAATTTCCGTCAGTTTTCTCGGCGCCCTAATCATCGTTACCGGCGGGCAGCTCGGCTTCGACGACGGCCTGGACAGGCTCGGGTTACTGCTGGCCCTTGGCAGCACCTTGATCTGGGCCTTGTTCTGGCTCTTGAACAGCCGCGATGGCGCTGACCCGGTCGCGATGCTGTTTCTGGGCTTTACATCCGGTTTGGTGCTGACGCTAGCCGTTGCGCCGTTCGCCAGCGGCAGCCTTCGGTTTGAGGCCTGGTCGGCATTGTTGCCGCCCGCCGCCGCCTGGCCGGCATTGATCTACATCGGCCTTTTCGAGATGGGAATCACTTTCGTACTCTGGCTGACCGCGCTGCAGCGCGCTCGACACGCGGCGCAACTGGGACAGCTCATCTACCTCACCCCCTTCCTGTCGCTGCTGTTCCTGCACCTGATACTAGGAGAGCCCCTGTTGCCGGCAACCTTCATCGGGCTACTGCTCATTGTCGGAGCCTTGCTTTGGTCTGCGCGAACGGCAATGCAGCCGCGCAGGAAACCAAGGGACGATGGACCAGGATGACGGGGTGGTCTGCACTAGGGTGACCCTTGCCGATGCGCGAATAGTCCGCTGACGTATGCCCCGGCTGCCCCTCCAAAAACTAGGCTATGCAATCAGAAATGCCGCCGCCGAATGTCTTCCAGCAGACCCGCGGCCGCAGCCTCGATCATATCGTAGACCGTCTCGAATCCACCGGCAGCGCCGTAATACGGGTCGGGCACCTCGCGCCTGCGCATCTGCGGCGCATAGTCCATCAGCAGCAATAGCCGGCGCTCCAGTCCACGGCCTTCGGGGCAGATCCGAGACAGGCTGTGATAGTTGTCCTGGTCCATGGCCAAGATATAGTCGAAGGTCTCAAAGTCCTCCGAGCGCGCCCGTCTTGCGCGCAGGTCGTGAAGTATCACGCCGTGACGCCGCGCGGTCTCTTGCGCGCGCGTGTCCGGCGGCTCCCCCTCGTGATAGGCATGGGTGCCGGCAGAGTCGATCTCGATGCGATCGGCGAGACCGGCCTCGTCCACCAGCCGACGGAAAACCCCGTGAGCCGTCGGCGACCGGCAGATATTGCCCATGCATACGAAAAGCACGTTCACGCGTTTGCTATCGTTCATTGTCGGCCCTTACCCATTTTTCTGATGTTTACCACGTAAGATTCTATCACCGCCCGTAGGGCAACCCGTCCTGCTGCATCTGAATTCTCAGCCGCTGGCGTTCAACGGCGCGTCGCTGTGGTTGGAACGGATCGCGACGCGGCACGTCGGTATCGGGCGCGCGCCGCGTGCTGTGGCGTTCGAATTGCACCTCGCGCTGCTGACGCTGCTGCAATGCTCGCAGATCATTGCGCTGATCACGCTCAATGACCTCAAGCTGGCGTTGCTCTCGCAGGTCCAACGGCGCGACGCGCTCAGAGTAACTGGTCTGGTCCTGTTGCAACTCCAACCAACCGCGGGCCTCGCGCCGGGTCTCGGCATGCGCGATCAGCGGGAATGCGGTCAACGAGAGGAGCAACAGGGGCATCAACCACGACCATGAATTGGTTTTCAGTCGAATCTGCACTCGTTCGGTGCATAGCCCCCTCGAACGGCAGCAGCAACGACCCGTTCTGAAACAAGCGAACGGCCTTGCCACAATAGCGCAAAGCGACATTCGGCCGATTAATGGCTCAGGGGCCGGCATCTGTAAGTATTGGCATCGAAGCTGCATGTCAACTTTCAGAGGCGGACACTCTTCTCTGCCGTTTCCGTTCTCTGACCTCCTCAGTGGTGAATTGCCCCGCAACCCTGCGGGGCATTTTTTTGCTCATGGCTCGGGCACCAGGAGTAAGGTATGCCTTTGCGAACCCGTCCACCGATGCCGATTGAGCTATGTCCAGCGTAACAACAAATGACGCCAGCGCCTTCACCGAACGACTGCGCGGGCTGATCGGTCGCGATTGCCTCTACTACGGGCGCCAATGCCGCATTGTCGAGCTGTTGGCGACAGAGGCACGTCTGGTGCTTGAGGCGCGCGAGGCCGTACCGCCGATTCAGGCAGATCAGTATGGTCAGGCGGCGCACCGCGCCAATGAGCATATTGAATTGGCGCTATTCGACGCCGCCGGGGACTTCTCGGAGGAGCTGATGCACCTGCTCGACGGCATTCGCCAGCACCCCTAAAGCCCACCCCCGCAGAGCCGGGATCATTGTCGTCGTCGTCCGGATCTCGACGACGACAACGAACTGCTTAGACGCTTTGTTCAACACTTGCTGGGTAAGGGACTCAATACCGCTGAACCCTATCTCAGGAACCGATGGCAAGCCGCTGCACAACTAGCCGCAGATCATTGGCCGTGTCAACGCCGGGTCCCGGCTCCTCGGTGGCAATGGCGACGTGGATAGGTTCACCATGCCACAGCACGCGCAGTTGCTCCAGTGATTCGGCCCGCTCCAGCGGCGCCTGCGGCCAGGTCACAAAGCGAGCGAGAAACCCGGCACGATAGGCGTACAGGCCAATATGGCGCAGGAATGGCGTGCCCTGCGGCAAGCGGGCGCGCTTGTCCAGGAAGCCGTCTCGATGCCAGGGCAGGGGGGCGCGCGAGAAATAGAGCGCAAAGCCTTGCGCATCAATCACGACCTTGACCAGATGCGGGTCGAACAATCGCTCGGCATCGTCGATGGGATAGGCCAGCGTCGCCATGCCGACCGAATCGAGCGCGGCAAGATCGGTCGCCACCTGATCGATCAGCGACGGCGGCATGCAGGGTTCGTCGCCTTGCAGGTTAACGACGATGTCGTCGCCCCCCCAACCGCGCTGCCGGATCACCTCGGCGACCCGATCGGACCCGCTTCGGTGGCCCTGCGCGGTCATGATCGCGTCGGCGCCGAGCTCGCGACAGACATCGGCGATTCGCTGGTCGTCGGTGGCGACCACCACCTCGGCGGCGGCACTGGCTCTTGCGCGCTCCAGCACGCGACCGATCAGAGGCACGCCACCAACGTCCGCCAGTGGCTTGCCCGGCAAGCGGCTCGCGCCGTAGCGCGCCGGGATGACGACCCTGAACGCGTTGCTCAAGACCCGGCGACCTCCTCTTCCGGCGGTAGCGCTCGCGCCTCTTCCTCCAACATGACCGGAATGGCGTCGCGCACTGGATAGGCAAGCCGATCCGCACGGCAGATCAACTCTTCGGCATTTTTGTCGTAGTGCAGTTCGCCTTTGCAGATCGGGCAGCGCAGGATCTCAAGCAGTCTCTTATCCATGGATATTCTCTGTTGCTGTTATTAGAAAACTGGTTGTAGCTGGGGGTACCGGTTGTAGTTGGGGGTACCGGTTGTAGTTGGGGTGCTCGTCGCCGCTAAGGTATTCGTTGTCGTTGTCGTACAAATACGCGATCACGACAGTGACAACGGCAAACATCGCGAAAACCAAAGCCGTGGGAGCCGTTGTTCAAGCGACCCAATACAAGCGACTAAAAGCCATCGATCATTCGGTTTAAGGCCAGCACAAAGGCCGCATCTGGTTGCGCCTGCACCGGCACATACCAATGCTCGGGCTTGGCCAGGGCGCGGCATTTGACCGCGTCCTTCTCTGTCATTAAGACGACACCCGGCGCCAAGCCCGCGAAATCCTTGGCCACAAAAGGGTGGTGATCGGGAAACGCCCGCTCCCGGATCAGCAGGCCGTGATCACGCAACATCGAAAAAAACCGCCGCGGATTGCCGATACCGGCAACCGCCGTAACCGAGTCAGCCCTAAACGCTTTTAGCGGCCGAACTTGTCTCGCATCATACAGATTGACGGCATCGCCCGGCACCAGCGTCATGCGCATCAAGCAGCCAATTGTCTCTTTGGCACGCGCACCTGGGCCAGCCGCATCGGCCCCGCCGTTGAGAATCCTGAGATCGGTCCGTCGCCCCCGGTGTTGTGGCTCACGCAATGGGCCGGCAGGCAGGCAGCGCCCGTTGCCAAAGCCGCGCATCCCGTCCACCACCAGGATCTCGCAATCACGACGCAGCCGATAATGCTGCAGTCCGTCGTCGGTCACCAGCAGATCGCAGCCATGCTCTGCCACCAGCAAACGAGCCGCGGCGACGCGATCATGACTGACCGCAACCGGACAGCCGGCATGGGTGGCCAGCAATACCGGTTCGTCACCGTACAACAGCGGGTCGGCCTGCTCCGGGACCAGCCGCGCGTCTTGATGTCGGCTGCCGCCGTATCCGCGGGTGACCACACCTGGGCATAGGCCACGCTCAGTCAGATGCCGAACCAGCCAGAGGACCAGCGGCGTCTTGCCGGTACCGCCGACCGTCAAGTTGCCCACGACGATCACGGGCACGGGAGCGGACTCGGAGCCGAGCCAGCCCCGCCGATAGGCAAGCGCGCGCAGGGCCGAGACAGCGCAATAGACCCAGCCCAGCGGCGCCAACAACGCCGATAGCGCCTGCACCGCCGCACCTTGTCCATACCAGAGTGAATCCGGGCTCAAGCGCGGCTCGCTAGGATCAGGCATCGGCCCCACGATCAGGCGTCGGCCTCGGCGAGCAGCGGCGCGTCCGGAGACTCGTGAAATTGCATCCGGTGCAAACGGGCATAGTAACCATCACGAGCCAGCAGTTTGGCGTGCGGCCCCTGCTCGACGATGCGCCCGCCGTCGAGCACGACGATACGGTCGACGTGCTCGATGGTGGAGAGCCGATGCGCGATGACCAACGTGGTCCGATGCGCCATCAGCGCCGCCAATGCAGCCTGAATATGCCGCTCGGCCTCGGTGTCCAGCGCTGAGGTTGCCTCGTCTAGGATAAGGATGGGCGCATCCTTGAGCATCGCCCTAGCAATCGCGATGCGCTGCCGCTGGCCGCCGGACAGCAAGACCCCGCGATCGCCGATCAACGTATCGAATCCTTGCGGCATGTTCCGAATGAAGTGCAGCGCGTGCGCCGCCTTAGCCACGCCTTCGATCTCGGCGCGCGGCGCATCGGCAGCAGTTCCGTAGGCGATATTGTTGGCGACGCTGTCGTTGAACAGCACGATATCCTGCGTCACCAGCGAGACCTGCGCGCGCAGGCTGGCGAGGCGCAGATCGCGCACATCGATGCCATCAATCAGGATGCGGCCTTGGCTCACGTCGTAAAAGCGCGGCAGCAGGCTCGCCAGGGTAGACTTACCGCTGCCGGAACTGCCCACCAGCGCGACGCTCTCGCCCGGCCGAATGCTCAGGCTCAGGTCATGGATCACGGCACCCTTCTCGATGTCATAGACATGCGTCAGATTCTCGAAGTCGATGCGTCCCTCGGCGCGCTGCAAGGTGCGCGTACCGGTATCTTGCTCGGTCTCGCAATCGAGCAAATCGAACAGGCTGTCGGCGGCCACGATACCGCGCTGGAGCTGAGAATTGACCGCCGTCAGCCGCTTCACCGGCGGCAGCATCAGGCCCATGGCGACGACGAAGGACATGAAGGTGCCGACCGTGATGTCGTCGCGCAGACCCTGCATCGTCGACAGATAGACGATGATGCCGATGGCCACCGCGGACAGCAGTTGCACCAGCGGCACGCTAACGGACTCGACCGCGATCACCTTCATCTGCAACGAGCGGGTTTTCTCGTTGATGCGCGAAAACTCCGCCGACTCCTGCCGCTCGCCACCGAAGGCCTTGACCACCCGATGCCCGTCGATGACCTCCTGCGCTACATGGGTCAAGGAGCCGACCCTATCCTGGATGCGAATACCGTAGCGGCGAAAACGCTTGGTCGCGTATTTGATCGAGAAGGCCATGATCGGCCCGATGAGCAGAAAGATGGCCGACAGTGCTGCATCCAGATAGAGCATATAGGCGAGCAGCGCGATGGCGCTGAAGCCATCGCGTACCAGCGTCGTGATCGCCGAGGTCGTCGCCGTGGCCACGTTCTCGACGTTGTAAGTCAGCTTGGCCAGGATCTGGCCCGAACCGTTGACGTCGTAATAACGCGTCGGCGAGCGCAAGAGATGGTCGAACATCTCTTGGCGCAGGTCGGCGACGACACGTCGGCCGACCCACTTGAGACAATAGTTATTGATGAAGCCGGCAATGCCGCGGATCGCGAAGATGGCCACCAGGAGAATTGGCATCAAACGCACCACATCCGGGTCGCGATCAACAAAGCTGCCGTCAAGTAGCGGCTTGATCATTGCCGCGAACAGCGGCTCGGTCGACGCAAACACCAGCATGCCGACGATGGAGAGGGCAAACATACGCCAATAGGGTTTGACGTAGCCCATCAGGCGGCGGTAAGTCGCGCGCCCTGACTTCGGATTCAAAGCAGAACCGGAACTAGCCGTGGAACCGGCTGTCGAGTCGGCCACGGGGCCTGATACGGAGTTGGCCAAGGGATTGGCCACCGATTTGGCAAGGCTGTCGGCCGCGGCTCGCACGCGAGTCGATTTGTTCATCGTCCCTCGTCGTCGCGGTTGGCGGCAAAGGCGATGCGCGTCATGCCAAGCTGGCTGGCAGCATCCAAGGCCGTCATCACCGCCTGATGCGGCGTGTTGGCATCGGCCTTGATTAGCAACGGCAGGTCGCGACGCGCAGCCACAACGCCAACCAAGGCCTGGCGCAGCGTCTTCGCGCTCTGATCGAGCACTTGGCGGTCATCGACGTAGAAATGCCCGCCGGCATCAATCACCACTTCCACCGACTCCAGGTCGTCACTCGACACCGGCTCGCCGGTAACCTGGGGCAATTGCAGCCGTAGGCGCGCATCGTCGTCGAAGGTGGTGGACACCATGAAGAAGATCAGCAGCAGGAACACGACATCTATTAGCGGCGCCAGATTGATGTCCGGTTCCTCACGTTTGTGCGGACGCAGGTTCATGGCGCGCCCGCCTCAATGGCCTCGCGCTCGCCCTTCATGACCTCGATCAGGCGCAGCGCCTGTTCCTCCATACCGATGATCAACTTATCCACACGGCCATTGAAGTAACGATGGAACATTAGTGCCGGTATGGCTACCGATAACCCGGCAGCGGTGGTAATCAACGCCTTGGAGATACCGCCCGCGAGCACACCGGGGTTGCCTACGCCAGCCAGCATGATGACGCTGAACACGTCGATCATGCCGATCACTGTGCCGAGCAGCCCGAGCAGCGGCGCAATCGCCGCGATGGTACCCAGCGTGTTCAGATAACGTTCCAGATCCGAGACCACTTGACGGCCGGTATCCTGGATCGCCTCCTTCATAATCTCGCGCGAATGGAACCTGTTAACCAGCCCCGCCGCCAGCATCCGCCCCAAGGCCGAGCCCTCGCGAATCTCGGCGATGCGGTCATCGTTTAACAGCCTACGGCGGTGCAACTGCCAGATCTGCCCGACCAGATTGTCGGGCATGATGACCTCGCGACGCAGCGCCCAAAAGCGCTCGACCACGATCGCCGTGGCCACGATGGACGAGAGCACGATCGGCAGCATCAGCCAGCCGCCGGCCTGCAGCAATTCGAACACCTGAAGCTTACCTCCGCGACTTTCCCGGACACCGGCACACAGTGCCGTCAGCCAAGACCGTCATGATACAGGATGACCACGCCGGTCGTGGCGCAATGCTCCCTGGCTCCCCATTCAGCGCGCTGAGCCCAGCCCCAGACAGTCAGCGCATCGCCTCGTCAGGATGCATGCAGGCCGCGGCTACCCCAGCCACTGCCGCGCGTTGCGAAACAGCCGCAGCCAGGGACCGTCTTCGCCCCAATGCTCGGGGTGCCAGGAGTGCTGCACGCTGCGGAAAACGCGCTCAGGATGCGGCATCATGATGGTGACGCGGCCATCAAAGCTAGTGAGGCCGGTGATGCCTTGCGGCGAGCCGTTGGGGTTGGCAGGATAACGCTCGGCCCCCGCCCGCCCCGGATCGCCAGCGGTCTCGACATAGCGCAACGCGACCTGCGGCTGGGCCGCGGCCAAGTGCTCGGCGTCGCGAAATTCGGCGCGGCCCTCACCGTGGGCGACGGCAATGGGCATGCGCGAGCCGGTCATGCCCCGCAACAGAATCGACGCCGACGGCAGCACCTCGACCATGACGAAACGGGCCTCGAACTGCTCCGAGCGGTTGCGTACAAAGTGCGGCCAGTGCCTGCTGCCGGGGATCAATTCGCGCAGGTTGGCAAGCATCTGACAGCCGTTGCAGACACCGAGTGCGAAGCTATCCGAGCGCTCGAAGAAGCCCTGAAACTGCTCGCGGGCGCTTGGGTTAAATAAGATGGTCTTGGCCCAGCCCTCGCCCGCGCCAAGCACATCGCCATAGCTGAACCCGCCACAGGCGACCAGACCCTGGTAGCCGGCCAGGCCGGCACGACCGGCAATGATATCGGACATGTGCAGATCGACGCATTCGAAACCGGCGCGGTCGAAGGCAGCCGCCATTTCAATCTGGCCGTTGATGCCCTGCTCACGCAATACCGCCAGGCGTGGGCGAGTGCCGGACGCGATCATCGGCGCGGCGACGTCTTCCGCTGGGTCGAAGCCCAGGGCCGCGTGCAGTCCGGGGTCATCGGCATCAATACGGGCGTGCTCCTCGTCGGCGCAGTCGGGATTATCGCGCAGGCGCTGCATCTGCCAACTGGTCTCGGACCACAGGCGTTGCAGGTCGGCACGGCTGGCGTCGAGCAGCCTGACGTCCCCTGCGCGTATCATGATCCGGTCGGTCGGGCTGGGGGCGCCAATACGACGGCAACAGTCACCGAGCCCGTGCTCGCGAAGCAGCGCGAGCACGGGCGCGAGATCCGCTCGGTGCACCTGCAAGACCGCGCCCAGTTCCTCGGCGAACAGCGCGGCGCCGGGGTCTAGAGCCGAATGGCGATCCGAGTGGCTTTCGGCGCCTGGGTCGAGAGCAAAATCGGCATCGCAGGGCAGGCCCAGATCAATCTCGATGCCGCAACGCCCGGCGAAGGCCATCTCGCACAGGGTCACCAATAGGCCGCCGTCCGAGCGGTCGTGATAGGCCAGCAGTAGCCCGCTGTCATTCAGGGCTTGTACCGCGGCAAAGAGACCCGCGAGCAGCCGCGGGTGATCGAGGTCCGGCGCCTCGGTACCGAGCAAAGCGTACACCTGCGCCAGACAGGAGCCGCCGAGTCGGTTGCGACCGCGACCGAGGTCGATCAACACCAGGTCAGTTTCGCCGAGATCAGTGCGAAGCATCGGAGTCAGGCTGCGTCTGGCATCGGTCACCGCCGCGAAGGCGGAGACGATCAACGACAGCGGCGCGGTCATGGCCAGGCGCTCGTCGCCGCCTGCTCCGGGGCGCTGCCAAACCGTCTTCATGCTCATCGAATCCTTACCCACAGGGATCGCGATGCCGAGCGCTGGGCACAGCTCCATCCCCACCGCACGCACGGTCTCGTAGAGTCGGGCATCCTCACCGGGATGACCCGCGGCGGCCATCCAGTTGGCGGAGAGTTTGAGGTCGCCGAGCCGCTTGATGGGCGCGGCGGCAATATTCGTGATCGCTTCGCCCACCGCCATGCGACCAGAGGCCGGGGCGTCCAGCAGGGCCACCGGGGCACGCTCACCGATGGCCATGGCCTCACCGGTGGTGCCGTCGTAGTCGCTGAGGGTCACGGCGCAATCCGCCACCGGCACTTGCCAGGGGCCAACCATCTGATCTCGGGCCACAAGTCCGGTGACGCTGCGGTCGCCGATGCTGATCAGGAAGGTCTTGTCCGCCACCGTGGGCAGCCGCAGCACGCGGCGCACGGCGTCTGCCAGGTCCAAATCCTTGCTGGCGAGCGGCGTCGACGCTGGCGCCTTGGAGCTGACGTCGCGCAGCATCTTCGGCGGCTTGCCGAACAGCAGGCCCATGGGCATATCGATAGGGCTGTTGTTAAACTGCGCATCCGCGAGGCTCAGATGCGCCTCGGCGGTGGCCTCGCCGACCAGGGCATAGGGGCAACGCTCACGGACGCAGATGGCCTCGAATTCCGCGAGCCGTTCAGGATCAATGGCCATCACGTAGCGTTCCTGCGCCTCGTTGCACCAGATCTCCATCGGCGACAGGCCGGTGTCTGCATTCGGCACTCGACGCAGCTCGAAGCGCCCGCCGCCGCTGCCCCCCCCGGCGCCCCCATCAGCCCCGTCATGCACCAGTTCCGGCAGCGCATTCGACAGGCCGCCCGCGCCGACATCGTGGATGAACAGAATGGGGTTGGCGTCGCCGCGCGCCCAGCAACGGTCGATCACCTCCTGGCACCGGCGCTGCATCTCCGGGTTGGCACGCTGCACCGACGCGAAGTCGAGCGTTTCCTTGGAGGCACCGCTGTCCATGCTGGACGCGGCACCGCCGCCAAGGCCGATCAGCATCGCCGGGCCGCCCAACAACACCAGCGGCGTTGCGGCCGGAAAGGCCAACTTCTGGACGTGCTCGGCGCGGATGTTGCCGAGGCCGCCGGCCAGCATGATAGGCTTATGGTAGCCGCGCAGCTCGGTGCCCGAGGCCAGGTCTGAACCGGGCCCTAAAGCGGAACCTTCAGCGGAAGGCACCTGCTGTTCAAAGGTACGAAACCAGCCGGCGAGATTTGGCCGGCCAAACTCGTTGTTGAACGCCGCCGCGCCAATGGGGCCCTCCAGCATGATGTCCAAAGCTGAGACGATGCGCGCCGGCCGACCGAAATCCTGCTCCCAGGGCTGCTCGAAGCCAGGTATGCGCAGATTCGACACCGAGAAGCCGCATAGCCCTGCCTTGGGCTTAGCGCCGCGGCCGGTCGCGCCCTCGTCGCGGATCTCGCCGCCCGAGCCCGTGGCCGCACCAGGGTCCGGCGCGATCGCGGTGGGGTGGTTGTGGGTCTCCACCTTCATCAGGATCTGCACCGGCTCATGGCTTCGAACATAGATGCCGCCATCCGCGCTGGCCATGAAGCGGTTACCCGGCCAGCCCTCAATGACCGCCGCGTTATCCTGATAGGCCGACAGCACGCCGGCCGGGGCCTGCTCGGTCGTGTTGCGGATCATCGCAAACAGCGAGCGTGGCTGCGGTTCGCCGTCGATGACCCAATCGGCGTTGAAGATCTTGTGCCGACAATGCTCGGAGTTGGCCTGCGCGAACATCATCAGCTCGACATCGGTGGGATTGCGCCCAAGCGCGGCGAAGCTCTGGACCAGATAGTCGATCTCGTCGTCAGACAGGGCCAGGCCCAGCTCGGCATTTGCGCTCAGCAGCGCCGAGCGCCCTCCTCCCTGCACATCCACGCTGACGCAGGGCCGCGGCTCGGCCTGCTGGAACAGCCGATCGACATCGGCGAGGTCGAACACCGCGACCTCAGTCATACGATCATGCAGCAACTGCGCCGCGGTGTGTAATCCTGCATCATCGAGATCGGACCCGGAGAGATAAAAGGCCGTGCCCCGCTCCAGGCGTCGCACCCGTTCGAGCCCGCTGTTGCGTGCGATCTCCGTAGCCTTCGACGACCAGGGAGAGATCGTACCAGGCCGCGGCAACACCAACACCAACCGGCCCTCAGGAGCCAGTCCTGCCCCATCCGACCCAGGCCTCGATCCATAACGCAGTAACCGCTCCAATACCGCTTGCTCCTCGGCATGCAGCGGCTGATTGAGATCGGCAAAGTGCATGAACTCGGCGTAGAGGCCGCCATCGGCGAGCCCGACCTCGCGCAACCGCGCTTTCAGCTTGGTGAGACGAAAATCGGACAGTGCAGGCGCACCGCGCAGGCAAAGCATAGCGGAGGACTCCGTTCGTGTGGCAGACAATGGCTCGAACCCCAAATGATACGCCAGAGCCTCCGGCCCTGCCGGCCAGGATGATGTCCGCCAGGATCGATCAGTCGATAGCACAGTGGGGTCCGGAACACCTTGAGCCAGCGCGTGGCCCTCGCGAACAACCATTTTTTGTTGCCTTCACAAGCCTTGCCCGACGCTACGCTCAAGATGATAAGGTAAATGCTGGCGCCGCGTACCAGCTCGACCAGATGCCCAGGGATTGCGACAATCGCCACCCCGCGCACCCTTTGCCAGAGACTGATTCAACGGAGCTTCGAGACCATCATGAACGATCGACCCAAGGCCGTCGTCCTACTCTCCGGCGGGCTCGACTCCGCCACCGCCCTCGCCATCGCCCGTGAGGAAGGCTTTGTTTGTTATGCGCTCAGCGTCGACTACGACCAACGCCACCGGGCCGAACTCGACGCCGCGCGCCGTGTCGCCACCGCGCTCGGTGCGCTTGATCATCGCACTGTCTCCATCGGGCTTGGCACAATCGGCGGATCGGCCCTTACCGACCCTGCGATTGCCGTGCCCGAACAGCCCACCGACGGCATCCCTGGTACCTACGTCCCCGCCCGCAACACCCTGCTGCTGGCGCTGGCTCTAGGCCACGCCGAAGTCATCGACGCCGCGGACATCTTCGTCGGCGTCAACGCGGTCGATTATTCCGGCTACCCCGACTGCCGACCGGCCTTTATTGCCAAGTTTCAGGAACTGGCCGCGGTCGCAACCAAGGCCGGTGTCGAGGGCCGCGGAGCACGGATCCATGCCCCGTTGATCGACCTGACCAAGGCCGATATCATTCGGTGCGGCAGCGCGCTCGGCGTCGACTTCGGTGCCACGGTCTCGTGCTATCAGGCCGACGCACAGGGCAAGGCTTGCGGAGTCTGCGATTCCTGCCGACTGCGCGCCGAAGGTTTCCGTGTCGCAGGCTTCCCCGACCCGACCCGTTATCGCTGAGTCATTGTCTCTGAACCATTTCTATTGCCCAGCCATTTCTAACGCTGAGCCATTACTGAGACATTCCCGCATGTTCGCGGCATGCCATTTGGCAACGCGGGGCCTGCCTCGGAACTTTCTAATCAGCACAGAGTCCCGTATAATTGCACCTTCTATCGACATGCGCCCTTAGCTCAGCTGGTAGAGCATCTGACTTTTAATCAGGTGGTCGCAGGTTCGAACCCTGCAGGGCGCACCATTAAAAACAAGGGTTACTTGAATAGCCGAGTAACCCCTGTGTGTTTCCGGCCTTTTCGTCCCCGTTCGGTCCCCGTTTGGCCTTGGTCTAGGCGCCTATCCGCGGTTGGCCTGAAGCATCCCGACTGGTAGCGGCGCCGACCTGGTGTCCCTCGCCAGCCAGCCGAGCCAGCAACAGCGCGTCGACCTCAGCGTCAAGGATGCGTGACCTATAGAAAATCGTAGATGGAACGGTCGTTGCATTGAGCGCCGATTCTGTCTATGGGTCACGAATCGTGAAAGCGGCGAGTGCCAGCGGTGGCGCTGGTGCCGGTGGCCGATGCGAGGAACCGGGTCGGTGCCACCACGCGCGCGTGCTGCGGGTCGGCGATGCCGGGTGATGCCGACGTAACGGGTGGTCGGTGGCGATGGTGTAGCGGTCGATTGGCGCGGGCTGTAGCGCGGCCCGGGTGGTGCGGCTGGGTCGGGATGCTGCGCTTCTGGCGCCGTCCCGGGTACCAGTCGCGCCGATAAATGCGGCTCTGTCTCCGCGCTCCTACGTGCTCGGCGCGCTTTGCTAGGCGTGGTAGCGGATCAGGGCTTCGGAGGGCGTGGCGGTGGGCTAGGTGGCCTCTCAGGGGCATGCTGGCCTCCTTCTATCCGTGCCGGCATACCCCCACCCCGGGGGAAGGGCCGGATTCGCAAATTGTGACTCCTACTCATCTGCCCCGCCGAAAAAAAATCCTGCTGGCGTATTATGGCGTCCGTTGCTGTCGTAGCCGCTCGTGGCTTTGTTGCGCCAGAGCTTCGGGTTCCGGTATCCGAAGCCCGTGCCGCGGTCTGGCAGGGCCTGACGACTTGGCGCGACGGAACCGGGCGATCCGTCAGCCCAACCGCATTATCCTAGGCAAGTGTTCGGAACCCTCGCGAACGACAATCTCCCGCTCCAAGCCACGGCGGCCGATTTCCGCTACCAGTCGCGGAATCAGTTCAAGCTCACGAAAGATGATGGCATCACCGTCGGAGCCCGGTGCACCGAAGGCGAACTCGAAACCAACGTCCGAGAGCAGGCGGAGAATCGCCGGACGGTCGAGCACTGCAAGCACCGCAGCTTGGCAAGGCGGTATGACTACGCCGGCGAAGTGCCAGTTGCCCCAGTAGTCCGCGAGCCGAAAGGAGTCGCCGGGCTCCGGGAGCCGTCCGACTGCTTCAGCGATTTCTGCGCCCCAGGCTCCGTTGGGGTCTACGAGTTCGTCGAAGGCCAAATCAACCGACCGGGCGAACTCCCTCCACGTTGCCGCCGCCTGTGCCCTGTTCGCTAGTTGGGCGGCGCGCTCCGAGAAAAGGCAGAACACCGCTACGTCGAGCGAGAGCGTAGACGACATTTCGCTGTAGAGGAACGTCAGCGGTCCGGGCTTCTCAATGCAGCTCGGTGCAAATGGTCGTGTGGTCATATGTGATCCTCAACGGACGACACGCCCGATTCACGCGGCGCAGTCCGCAGCGTCCGCGCGGGCCAGACTGACCAAGTACGCAATCTCCCGTTCCAAGGTCGCTGGCTCCCGACAGACATGGAACAGCCAACGCCCGAGCTTGCCCCAGTTGTTCACGGCCATGACCCAGCGCTTCGCGGCGCCGTGCTTGGCCTTGGTCTGGTCGTCCTCAAATCCCTTCACCTCCAGCATCAGCGTCAGGTCCGTGCCCGGCACGTCCAGCCGCACCAGAAAATCCGGCTCGTAGTTGTGCGCGACGCCCATGTACTCGTAAGGAATCACCAAGCCCAGCGCATCGTTGCGTGCGTAATAGCGAACCGTGCCGGCCTGCGCGCAGAGTTCCAGTCGCAAGGCGACGCTGGCCTCCCAGGTCGCCGTGTCCAGCACGACTTGGTTGATGTGGCTGTACTGGGTCGCATGCACCGGGCGCTTGGTCTTGAAATCCACCTCCGCGGTCGTGCCCATCGCCTTATAGCGGTTCAGCAGCGGCAACAGCGGCGGCTCGCCGTGTGACTCATCGGGGATGATCCCGTCGCGGATGCGCTCGACGATGCGCTCGACGTAGACCTGAAGCCCCAACTCGCAGCGTGCATCTCCAGACAGCCCCTTGAAGTCCACCTTGCGCCGCACGTACTCCTGCACGAAACGGTACACCTGCGGGAAAAGCTGATGACGGGACTTCAGTTGCAGCACGCGCCGCTCGCGCTCGCCCGAAGCGCCGACACCCTGTTCCAGGTCGCAGACGATCTTCTGCGCGATCTGCAACTGGATGGTCTGTAGGTGCGTCTGCGCGTAGTAGGCGGCGCGCGTCTGCTCAATGAAGCCGAACTGCCCGGCGATCTTGGATGACGGCCCGGTCTTGTAGCCCACCGTCGGCTGCACGAAGGTCGCCGTCGGCTCCCGGTTGGGCTCGATCGTCAGCCCTTCCATGGCGTCGATGTCGCAGCGGACCAGGTTTTTCGTCAGTGCGAAGGCGTAGCCCTCGACCACCGGGAAGCGCATCTCCCAAGCCGCTCGATCCGGCAGCGCGTGCACGTGGTTCTTTGGCTCGTCCTCCGGGCGCGGGCCATTGATGACCCGACCCTTGAACGGAATCACCGAAAACGGGATGCCGTAGACATCCACGTACTCTTCGGTCAGTAGACCGGTGTGCGGATCAGGCACATAGTCCATGCGCCGCAACCCGCGGCCGACCACCTGCTCGCACAGCAGTTGGGTGCCGAACGCGCGCACGCCGAGAATCTGCGTCACATTGCTCGCATCCCAGCCCTCGGTCAGCATCGACACCGACACAACGCAGCGCACATGCTCGCCCGGCTGGCCGGCCTTGCCGACCGTGGCCACCACCTGCCGCAGCGCCTCCGCGGCGGCGGCGCGCCCCTTGCCTGCGCTTGCCTCCGCAAACTCGGCCTCCGCCAATAGTTTGGAGTCGATGCGGATCGTGCGCCTCACATCAGCCGAATTCGAGAAGAACTCCGGGTAGACATCACCCTTGCCATACACCGTGATGACCTTCGCCTTCTTTGCCCGCTTCTTGCGCGGCTTTTCCGCACCGCCCGCCATGTCTTCGCTTAGCCCTGCCGCAACCGCTTCCACGTCCTCGGTCGTGACCTCCTGTGTCTGAGTCTCGCCGCTCAGTTTGCGGTAGAAGACCTCCGCAATGTCGGTATTGTCGCAGACGATGATCAGGACTGGGGGCGAGTGCTCCTGACCGGGGGTTGCCGCCCGCATCTGCCCGAAGCGCACTACCCACTGTCCGGCGATCTGCAACAGCGCCGGCTCGACCTGCCGGTAGACGATCTCGGGTTTCGGCTTCTTGGCGCGACCGGGCAGAAAGTCGCCCGGCTGAAGGTTCGCCCGCATCCGCTCCCATAGCCGGAAGTAGGCCGGATCGGGCCGTCCGGTGGTGTCCTGGACCGGCAACCGCGGAATCTTCACCAGCCCGCTCTCGATGGCGTCCACCAGCCCGAAATCGCTGACGATCCACGGGAAGGGCCGGCCCTCCGGATAGCCGCTGCCCTGGATGAAGAACGGCGTCGCCGACAGGTCGACGCAGAAGGAGATGCCGGGCGTGCCGTCCGCTGGCGTGTTGTTGAGCTTGTCCAGCCCGTCGATCCAGACCGTCGCCGCGCGAAGCTCCTGCTCCAGCGCGGCCTTGTCATCACCGCTGAGCTTGGGCGACTCAGTACGCTCCCGTGGGCGCCAGCAATGGTGTCCCTCATCTTTCAACACCAGGATCGGCATGCGCTCGGCAAGTTCCTTTAGGACGCGGTTGGCGAAGTCCTCGGTCGTCTCCGGTCCCTTGTTCACAACAGCGTAGGTCTTGTCGCCCTCCTTGTGCTCGGACTCGGCACCGAAGCCGTGCCAGTTGGTCACCAAGACCTTGCCGCGTTGCAGCAGCGGGCGATACTTCATCGGCACGATGTCGAAGGCCGCGTAGTAGTTGTCTTCCGCCTCCGGGCGCAGCACACTGAGCCTTTCCTTCACCGTCAGGTTCGGGCAGCACACCAACACCGCGTTCGGGTACTCCCTGCTTCCCGCGTTCACGCCCCGGTTGCAGAAGCCCCAGGCGATCAACATTGCCATCACCACGGTCTTGCCGGAGCCTGTCGCCATCTTGCAGCAGAGCCGCGTCAGTGCGCGTAGGTCGGGGCTGGACGGCCGATCGCACAGGGTCGGGTGGAAGTCCGTCGTGCCGGCGTCCAGGCTCGGCTTTTTGCCCGCCAACAGGTGGCGAATATCCGCATCGCTCAGGGCGAAGTTCTGGAAGCGAGTCCGCTAACTGCGCCCCGGCAACCGCAGATCCGCCAGGTAGATCAGTGTCTCCACCGCCTCGCGCTGGCAGAAGAACAGCCGCCGCGGCGCGTCTGCCCGCGCCCAGTGACGCAACAGCTCGCGGGTGACGTTGGATGCCCCGCGATAGCCCGACTCCCGCCAGCGTCGCACGTCGTCCCGCAGTGCGTTCACCAGGGGCAGATCGTCGTGGTTCTCGTCCTCGAACAGGTCCCGCTGCCCGCGCTGGCTGCCCACCGGATCGGTCTTATACCAGTAGCCCGCCGGGCGCCGGCCCACCGCACGGAAGGCGGCGCCGGATTCCTTGTCGTATTGCCAATGTTCGGCGGGCTCGTCGTAGGGCGCGCAGATGATCGGCTTCTCGACCGGCTGGAGCGGGATTTCGGGCTGATTTTCGCTGCTCATGGTCTGACTCCCACCGCATAGGCGATCGACGGCAAAGGCTCAGGCCGCCGCCTGGTCGATCGAGATCGGGAAGAGGCCCTTCGCCTTCGCTTCCAGCAACACGATCTCCACCACGCTGCCATCCTCGGCATAGCTGATGTTCACGTTCCAGCCGTGGGAAACCTCGCGCTTCACGGGCTTGTCGCTCACATGGATTTCCAGGATGTCGTCATCGTCGTAATAGGTCGTCTTCATCCGTCTTGGTCCTCCCAATGGGTCATCAGAGTCTTGATGATGATCGCCTCGCGGCTGACCACGGCCGCGCAGACTGTATTGTCCGCGCGGCCCTCGAATGCGCGAAAAATCCACCAGTGTTCGGCGTCTTTGCGTTTGACTGTGCCTGTTTCGATGAGCGACGCCACCAACTCAGCGTCCAGCCCACGCTGCGCCATCCGCTTCGCCGCGTGGTGGGTCAGGTGGACTGCTTTGCCGAACCGCGCGCTGGTCCAGAGGCGAATTTCGGTCATATCAATCCACTCGGCTAGACCGCGCCTAGACCATGCACCCGCATCACCTCGTTGCCGCGCGGGTCGATCACCTTCACCGCCACGCGGCGATGCTCACCCGGCCGGAAGGGCAGCGACTCGGTGCCGGACAGCGCCGCGAAGCGCTCCGGGTCCACGACGGTCTTGAGCGCGCGGGCCAGCTTGTCCCAGGCGGTGCGGTCCGGGAAGAACGCCTGTGTGATGCAGAAGGTACGCCCGTCGTAGTCGGCATCGACGAACCAGGCCGCCACCTTGTCGCCGCGGCTGGGCATGATCTCGTTCTTCACCGGGTCATAGATGTCCACGCCCTCCATGATCACGCGGTAGTCGCCATCGCCGTCCGGGCCTTCGAGCCGGGTGCGTGGCTGGCCGAACACCGAGAATAGCTGCGCCCCCGGCTGCTCCTTCAACAGGCCGTCCATCGCCGGGTTCACGTCTGGGCGGATGTGGGCCATGTGGATGCGCAGCCGCGGGTGGCCTTCATCAATGGCCGCCTGCGCCGCCCCGTCGAAGCTGAAGCCCGCGAACACCAGGTCCTCATACATGCGCCCGGCGGGGCGGATGACCTCTTCCACCATCTTCGCCGTGATCGGGCCATACTGCGGGCCGATGACCACACCGACGTTGGCGATGCCGTCCGGCTCCTCGTCGATTGCGCCCTTCGACACCCAACGGCCCTCAGCGTGGATACCGCTGTCGATGCCCGCCACTGGTTCCAGCCGGGTGAATTGCTGTTCCTTGTTGTCCGGGAAGCGCACGCCGTCCATCCGCAGCAACCGCAGCATGCGCTCAAGATAGGCCGCGGTGTTCACCGTCGCGGACTCCGCGTCGCCGGCCGCGGCGGTCTCGAAGCTGTCCGCGATAGCATCTGGCTCGCCGGCGAACAGACCCTCGGTGCCCTGATCATCGTCGGGCGCCGCCAGCGACACCTCCGGCGGCTGCACCGCCTCGACGGTGAACGGCCCGGACACCCGCACCACGCCGCGGCGCACCTGGGGCTTGTCTACCAGTTCCTCCTGTTCCGCATTGGCGGCGATGCAGGCATCCACGGCGTCCATCTTTGCGCGCCAAGCCCTGCGATAGGCGGTCACGGCCTTGGTCAGCGCCGTCGGCCAGTCCGGGTCTGAGTCGAAGGGCACCTCCCAGTGGTACCAACCGGCAAAGCCGGCATCCACGGTCAGCTTCACCTTCGGGTCGCGATTAGCGGGCGGCAGCAGCCAGCGGCGGCGATCGGCGTCGGTGATGCTGCGCTTGCCCTCGGCCTTCTGTTTGCGCGCGAGCTTGACCTGCAGGTCCGTGGCGAGGCCCGGCGGGCAGTCCGCCAGCGCCGCGTTGCAGGCGTCGAGCGCCGCGTCCAGGATCGGCGCATGCTCATCGAAGATCGGGTCCAGGTTCTGGTTCTGCGCGATGGACTTCAGCGTAATGTGCGGGACGGTTTTGTAGATGAAGCCCGGATGCGGGTCGGTGCCGGGTTTGTCCGCAACCGGCTCGCGATCGGCGCCTTTGACCTCGTAGAAGTCAAACTTGGCGGTCAGCAGCCGTTGCCGGGCGATGGCGACCGCGACGCGGCTGGTGTCGATGGTGATCCAGCGCCGGCCCCATTGCTCGGCAACGTAGGCGGTGGTGCCGGCGCCGCAGGTGGGGTCGATTACTAGGTCGCCGGGGTCGGTGCTCATGAGCATGCAGCGCTCAATCACCTTGTAACTGGTTTGTACGACGTATTGCGGATCGGGTTCTCCATGTAGATCGTCCCAAAGATTCGACCTCGCAGCATGCTTCCAATCGTTCCAATAAACGACGGCTCCAACTGACTTGCCGCCGCCATCGAATACACGTTCCGCGGCTGCGAGCCGGCGCATCCCGTCCGTAAGGTCGAACGTCCAGTGTCTACTCTTGCCGCAGGAAAAGCTACGACCCGCCAATTCAAAGTCTTCGCTTCGTTCTGAGCTGTCCTGGCTTACAAGTGGGTAATTCACCCGCGCCCAGGAACATCCGATGCTCAAGGCATCCTCTAAACCCGATGTATCGACTTGCTTGACTCGGAGCATTGCCCCTGAACGACAAACCAACGTGTTGTATTTCTTGTCATCGTATGGGGTCCTTCGTTGTGCGAAAAGTCTATTGACTTTCAATTGTGTGCGGTCTTTTGCAAACCACAGGATGTAGTCGCAGACTGGGTCAGTGGGTGTGGTTGTGCTCTTCTTCTTGAGTACGATCGTTAGCACGAAGTTTGCGCAGCCGAACAACGATGAGTCTTCCATGAGCGAGCGAACATTGTGAACATGCTGCTCAGATATTTGCACGAAAATGCTACCAGTATCGGCGAGCAGGTCTCGTGCTAATGTGATCCGCTGTCTGAGGTAGGCAAGATACGAATGTACCCCTTGGTGCCAGGTGTCTCGATACGCCTGTACCATTTCGGGTTCGCGGGCCATATCCGACTCCTTGTCCGACACAGACTTCTTGGCTACCTCCGGCTGAAAATTCGACCGAAACCGAATCCCATACGGCGGGTCGATGTAGATCATCTGGATTTTGCCGGCCAGGTCCTCGCGATGGGCCAGCGAGGCCATCACCTGCAACGAGTCGCCGAGGATCAGCCGGTTGGTCCAGTCGATGTCGTGGCGGTAGAACTGCACGGCCTCGCGGTAGTCCTGCTGTGGGTCGGCGAACAGATCACGGGTGATGTCCTGCCGGGCGGCGACCTTGACGATGGCCTGCGCCGAGACGCGCTCGTGCATGTTGAGCACCACCGGGTCCACGTCGAAGCCCTTGGTCTCGCGCTTGCCGGCCCATTCCAGCCGGGGCTCGTGGTTGCGTAGGGCTTCGGCCAGCACGGCCACCTCGTCGTCGCTCAGCGCCCGTTCGCGGGCAGCGGCGAGCAACTCGGGCAGTCGGTCGGCAGCGCCGGTCTCGTCGAAGCGCAGCCGTGGGTCCCGGCGCGGGCTGTAGGCGTAGCGAATCGGCTCGATCTTCGGCACCCGGCCATCGGCGGCGAGGCTCGCCGGCGGGTTGTTCTTCCGCGTACTGCCGTGCCGGTAGTCCGCAACGCCGGCGGCATCGGCGACGCCTGCCGCATCGGTTGCGTCCGTGCCGCTCAGGTTCTCCGTGCCCGCCATAGGTCTGGCCCCCGCTCGTCTCGTGATCTGGATTGGTTTCAACGCGGGAGTGTACTGATGTTGCCCCGCTTCTTGCACTGACCAACCATCGGCGAGGCTGTTGCGCGTCGGCCGTGGTTGGTTGCTGACGGTTCAGCCCGCTTGCGGTGCCGCGCGCTGGTTATCCTTCTTCCTCGGCTCGAACAGCGTGTGTGCCGCAATCCCCAGCGCATCCTCAATGTGCCCGGCCGCGCGCGTGATCGCGTACAGGTCCAGGTCGGCAAGACTGGTGCCGGCGCTGACATAGCCCGAAAGATAGGTCTGCGACTTCGACTTGATGCCGCGCCGATGGGCGACGAGGTAGGCGACGGATTCCGCCTCGACTTCTCGGGCGGCGTGCTTGACTTGGCTGCGATCCGCGACCTTGAGGTATTTGTCTTCCCCTAGGCGGCCAAGGAACAGGTGCCCCAACTCGTGCGCCAGCGTGACGAACTGTGTGGGCAGCTCGTGGGTACCGTTGATGCGAAGCTGGTAGTCGGGCTTGATTTTCTTGTCCTTTGACCGATTGGCAGAGATATAGCCCGCTAGCGCGTCACCGACATTGACTTGCTTAGCATAGATACCCTTCGATGCCAGCCGCTTGATGTACGTCGACAGCCGCTCCGCCGTTATCGGCCCGGTGGCATGAAAGGTCTCCACCACATCATCCGGCAATGGTTTCCCTTCCGTGTCTTGCACGTCGTAGACAAAGGCGACGGGGCCGAAAGGCCAAAGGATCAGCAGCGGGCGGGCGTCTTCTTTGATGCTGCGCTCAAAGCGCGTCGCCCAATCGTAGGCTGATGCTGCATAGGTCAGTCCAGGCTTCTGGATGTGCAGCAGCATCGCGTTGAAGGGCGCAAAGTTGCGTAGCCGGTTCACGAAGTCCAGCAGCGCCTGGTAGTCCTCGGTGGTGTGGTAGAGCTTAGAGCTTGCCAGTAGATCGGCCAGGAGCGACCGCTCCAGGTCTTCGTCACTGGTCGCGGGCTCTGCCGCTGGGGCCGCTATCGTCTCATCCATCCCGCCTCTCCGTCAGTGGAACACCGCAAGTTCTACGCGGCCGGTAACAGAACAGCGCAGCACGAAGATCATTCTCGACGGAGCACGAACACGGCGCCGCCGGTGTCACGCAATGCGGCTTCCGTCTGGCCTGTAGCGAGCAGGGCAGCGCGCCCCAACCGGATGGCCTCATTGAACAGCGCCTCGGGATGGTCGCCAGGATCAGCCAGCAGCAGCCGTTCGATGACTTCGGCGCGGCCTCGGGCACCGATCCGGGCGGTGAAATTGTCGAGACGCGACAGGGCCTCTGAGCACAGGCGCACTTGTATCGTCTTCTTGTGATCGCGCGCGCGCCAGTTTCGTTGATGTTCGGCTTTGGCCATGGTGTGCTTGTGGGCATCTACACGTAGTAAGGCTAGTGTAAACCAGTTCGTCCGGGAATTACTGTAAGCATCGCGGGCGCGTGCAGGTGGGTCATGGACTCCGAGAAAGCCGACGCAGAGTAATCGGGTCATAGCCGTGTTGATCGCACCAGTCGCGCCAATCTTTTTCTCGCTTCCGGTTCGCGCGGTTTCGCGCTCTCGTTTCGGCTGCCTTCGCTGCACGCCGCCGGAAGGTCTCGGTGTGATCCGGCCCGGCGAGCGCGGCGCGGGCCGCTTGGAGATTCGCCGCCGACTGTTTGCGTCCCTCCGGAGTTCGCGGGCCTGTCGATAATCCGCCGTGGAATCGACACCTGCCGCCAGGGCGGACGGGTTCGCAGCGGCAGCGTGTGCCGCGTCGAGTTCGGGCGTTGCAGGTCGGTTTCATTGCATCACCCTGTTTTCTGGGAGCGGATGTTCGCGTCGAGTTTCGTCTGGTATCGCGCTGTCGTGCGGGCGCGTCTTGTATGTCGTGTGCATGTGCTAACTACAGCAAGCATGTCAGCAACCGACGGGCGGCATTTTCGCAACCAAAACGCGCGCGCGTGACTCGGGCTTGGTGTTGAGGCTTCCTCAGCAATCGACCCACATGCTTTGCTGGTCGGGTCGAAAGCCGCGCGACCGCAGATTGTGCAGAGCATCGTCATTGCTGTTCCTCGATGCGTAGAACGCGCTCAGGTGTGAATGTGGTGTGAGCGGATCGCCGGGCGTCGTCGTCGCTGGCGGCGCCAAGCATGGTTAGCCAGCGCGGGTGCTGGTCGTCCATCGCCACCAACACGCGATAGACCTTCACGATGCGCTTGGCTTGAGCGTCAGCCTCTTGGCGCGATAGACCGCCGTCGAATTCCATGATGGCTGCGCGCTCTAGGCGAGCTTCGCGGATGTCGGTCTGTTCGTCCTGGGTCAGGGGTGGCGGGGCTGCTATTTTTGCTACTTTGCTATTTTCCTCGCTGTCCGGGTCCTCGGTGGCGCCGGGAATAGCAGAAATAGCGGGAATAGCAGGGGCCGCTAGTTTGCGCGGGTCAAAGAACATCCGGGTTCACCTCCCACGACAAACGTGCCTTCACGCCGTCAACCTCGGTGCCTGGTTCGTTCGGGCGGAGATACCCGCTTGTCTCTAGCTCCTTGATGGCGGCCATTAGTCGGGCCTTGTTTCGTAGCTGGGCAGGGCCTCGCTGTAGCACCTGCACGCTGCGGAAGTTGCGCAGTCCGCGCTCCTTGAGCCATGCGAGCAGCGATTCAGCGTCGGCGACCTCTTGAGGGATGGCGACAGCGCCACGGATGCGCAGGGCTTCGCCGAGATACCACTGCATCAGAACCAGCGACCGCTCAAGGTGGCCACGCTGGATCGTGCGCGTCGCCATGCCGGAGTCCATGACAGCCAGCACGGCCGCAATGCGCAGGGCGTTGTCCATCGCTTTTGATGCACGGTCGGCGATCTCTGATAGCGGCCGCCCAGGCGCCATCAACCCCTCGAACTCGTTGCCAGCGGCGACGGCGAGCGCGCTTGCATCAGCGTCCAACTTCAACGCGATGGGGTCTAGTTCCTGCCCGTGATCGTCTTTGCAGCGCGGCGGGGTCTCGATCAATCCTTTGAGAACGGCAAACAACCGCTTCACGTCGGGCCTGTCGCCGGCCCATTCGTACGCGGCGATTTGGCGCGTTCCGATGGTGGACTGCGGCCATACCACGAGACAGCGCGCCAAGAATCCTTGCCCGTTGGCCATGCTGTCCGACAGCAACACTGTCATGACGTCGGGTTGCGCCAGCTGGTGCATGGCCATCCTTCGCCCGTACAGGATGCCGCTCCCATCGCCAGCGCGGACGCGATCAAACGGCGAGCCGTCCCATAGCTTGCACCAGCGGGCCAGGGTCTTGAGCGCGTTGTCGTTGTTCAGTGCGTGCCCGCCAATCAGTAACCCGCCTTCGTCGCTAAACAGGGCGACGCTGGGCTGTCCGATGGCCAGCAGTTTGTACAGCCCTTCAACCGGGTCGGTAACGAACCTCAGCGGTATAACGGGACCAACAGGTTCAGGCCCTACAGCATCGAAGGCTTCGCGGAAGTCAGCCGCGGTGCCCTTGCCTTTGCCCTTCGCGCTCGTCTTGGCGCTATCCATCGCGGATCGCCACGCAAACATTTCCGCCTCGTGATCCCTTTGCGCGCTGGCGTAGACTGTCATTTCGGCGCGCTCTTGGGCTTTCGCCGCGCCCAGCACGAGATCATCTACGCCGGACTTGCGCTCGCCGGAGACCGCGACGGTCAGCAGGTCTAGCGACGTTGGCTTGACCTCCCCCCACGGCATTTGCACATCGTAGTGCGCCTGGGTGGCATAGCTCGCCGATGCCAGCGCCGACTGTGCGCAGAGTTCGATGGGCGCCTTGATGCTGTAGTGCAGCGAATGAACGGCCGGGGCGAGCATGGCTCCCAACGCCTCGACGGGATAGGGTTCCGAGTCGGGGAGCGGGGCGCGTAAGGGTTCCGGCTCTGGCCAGTTTTCGGCCTGGGTGGTTTGCGACTCTTGCGACTTTTGATGCTCGCGTGCCTCAGACTGCCCGTATCCTTTAACCCGCGCCCCCTTGATCATGCGCCCCAACTCACCATTCAGCAGGAACTCAGTACGTGCAGCGCCTCGCTGTTCTGCAACTTTCTCGGCGAGCACGGAGAAAACCGCGTGGATCGCTGCGTCGTTTAGCCCGTCGCGGACCATTCGCCCGACGATGCGCAGCGCGTTGCCGTGGATGTCATCGCCCTGGAGCAGCCCTGCCAGGTAATCGTCTTGCGTGCCGCTCGATGCGCCGGGGTCGTTGGCGTGCTCCTTGGTTTTGAATGGCACGCGTAGCGCGTCTAAGTCTTCGATCTCGTCGAGACAAAAGCCCTCAGCGGGATCGTCAAAGGTGTGGATAACTTGCGTTGCTCCACCGACTGGGTGTCCGACGTAATAGCACTGAGAAAGCGTTGCCGACTCATGCGCCAGGATGCCGTCCAACATGCCGTTAAGCACCTCGACATAGCGCAACCTTGCCGATGGTGCGATGGGTGCAGACAGCGGCGCCAACACGCGCCAACGTGGGCGCTCGTCGGTATGGGACCAGCTAGTGTAGATGGTGGCGCGAAGGCCGTAGCCCTCCAACAACTCGATGGCACGTTGGGGCGATACCTCGCCCCCGTCATAGTCGCCTTCGACGCCGGTAACGCGCACAACGTTGGCCTCACTGTGGATGTGAGCGAACGATACGGGCGATTCATGTGCGCGAACTCCAGAGTATGCTCGAAATACTCTGGAGCCGATCTAGTCCGAGTCCTCTCTCGCCAGGTACGCGGTTAGTTCTCTGGTTGTCCAGCCTTCGAAGAGTGCTTTCAGTCCTTTCCAGATGTCGCTACATCCTTGAGTTTCAGTGAGCAGTTTCAAACGATTACGAGCGGTATTTTTCGAAACCCCGAACTGGGCGCCAGCCCGGTCAAGTACGGCTTCGCCCCAGCAGCCTGATCGTCTCTGAATCTCGGCATAGGCGCCGATAAGGGTGGCCTCGACGCGGATATAGAAGGCGTCTCCTCTATGCCCCGGCGCATCTCTCAAATACCCAAATGCTTTATTGGGTTCCCCGGACTTTGCCATCCGCAGAATTGACGCTTTGCCGAATCTTAGGATTAGATCGTCAAGTGGGACGCTATGAGGTTTGTCCTCAACCTGTCTAGCTAGAACGGAGAGCCCTGATGGGACAGCGGTCGCGCCCGACTCAATGTAGTGGGCGAGATTACGAACAAGTCTTTGCGTCGCGTTACGAAGGAATTCTTCTGGAAGCCAGTCGGGCGACGGCCACGTCTCAAGGGTCTTTAGGTCGCGGAGGATTTCGTCTAACGAGCATCCCTGCTCAGCCGATGGCTCCCCGCTCATGATGCAGCGCCCACGGCCTTGCCGATCGGAACCACGTTCGACTCCAACGTGCCGCTCGTCTGGATCGCTTCCAGATGCCGCTCCCAAGCGATCAGCGCGGCTCGCTTCTCGTCTGAGTAGCTGTGCCGGTCGTAGTGATGTTGCTGGACGCCTGAGAGTCCGTGACTGAGCAGTTGGGCGCGGGTATCGCGACTGAGCCCAAGCGCGGCCTGCATGGTCTCGCAGGTGCGACGGATGTCGCGCTGGTTGAAAGACTCTCTGCCCGCCATCTTGGCGATTGCGGTAACTCGATTCGAGCAGGTGGTTTGAAGCACCACGGCCGGCTTGCCGAAGCGGTCTCTCGATGTGAACAGACTCGGGTTGTGGTCCCCGTCCTCGGCCCTCTCTCGCGCGCGCTCCACCAGCAGGTTGACCAGCTCGGCGCCCCTCGGCCCCAGCGGCAGCAGATGCTCGCGCGCGGACTGCCGTTTGCCCTTGCCGTCCCACAATCGCAAGGTCGCGCCGTCCCAATCCCCGGCTTTGGCTCGCAGTAGCTGTGTGATTCGCTGCCCTCCAGCCAATAGGTTGAGCAGGAGCGCGCGATCAACGATCCCATCGCCGAGGTGGCTCAGGTAGCTCTGCAGTTCGGCACGGCTCAGGGTCCGGTCGCTGGTGCCTCCGGGGATTGTCGGCACGGCCGCGACGGGGTTCACGCTGACGTTGAAGGCGATTAGCTCGGCGGGCAGGGTTGAGTCCAAAGGTGCGCGCATCGCCGCATTGAAGGCCGCATTCAGGTAGCTTCTGAGGCTGCGGGGAACCTGCTTGAAACCGCGCTCGCGAGCCGTGCGGATCATCGCCGCGACCTGGATCGAGGTGATCGTGTTGGCGGGCAGGGCTGCTAGGGCGGGGTGCGCCTGGAGCACGTGCACCCTGAGAATCGAGTCGGTGTCGCCCGCGCTCTTGGTTTTTCCGTTGGCCTGAAGCAATCGCACGTAGGCCCCGCAGAGAGCCGCTAGGGTGTAGCGCTCGCGCTCCATGACCTTGCGCTCGGCTTCTTCGCGAGCACACTCCTCCGCCTGTCTGGCGGCTTCCTGGGCGGCTCGCTCGGCTTCCTGATCGGCCCGCACGTCGCCCGAGCCCGACTGCATCTGTTCGCGCATGTCGGCGGCTTCCTTCCTGACGCGATCCAGTGTCCAGCCGCCCCGGCCCTTCTCGTCGTACCAGCCAAACGGCAGCTCGTCTCGGCCCCCGTCCGGCTTGGTGAAGCGGAAGTAGACGCGGACCCTGCCCCCGGTCTTGCGGAATCTCAGGGTGCCTTGTCCCCGACCCGCGCTCTCAGAGAGCCGGTCGCCGTCTTTCATTGCCCGCAGCTCTCGAACCGTTAGCAGTGCCATTGTAAAACCCTCTGGTTCTATCGGATTTGTCCCCGTTCGGCCCCGTTTCTCGCTGGCTATGAGCGAACAAATGCGAACGGGGACGAATACATAATAGCACTAGATAACTGGTTTTGATTGATTTATCTGGTTCGCTGATGTTCGCGGATTTTCGTCAGTATCCGTTCCTATCTGTCTTTTAATCAGGTGGTCGCAGGTTCGAACCCTGCAGGGCGCACCAATCAGACTCATGGCTCAGACGCATTTGGTCTCAGCCGGTTCGTCTCCAGTCTCCCTTCTCTTTTGATTTGCCGTGAGGGTCCGGACGCCGCCTCTTTTCCGCCCAATTGGCGGTCGGCGTATCGGAATCGAGGACAGTCTTCTGCATGGTGAAGACAGACTTTTGCATGGAACGGAAACGCTGTCGTCGGGAACAACAGCAATACTCAGCAACATGCCGGTGAAGTATCAGTGTCATGCCGTTGAGCCCTGCTCCCGACGTCTCGACGAGCGACCGCGGCCTGTGCGCGACGAGACAACAGGGCGGGCCGGATGGTGAAGGATCTGTCATGCCCGCGGTGCCGATCCCAGCCCAGGATGCCTGACCAGCCCGATGAAGCTGTTCGGCGATCGTGACGACGCTCGACGGTTATCTCGACGGTTGTGATAATGGGGACCAGCCCCGAGAAGGCACCACCGATATCGAGGTACCGACAATGCAAGACCGACCAACGATCACGACCGCTATCCCCAAACACCGCTATCAAATCAGTGATTACTCGGCCACCGTGCTCGGCGACATTGATGCCGGCGATGGTCGCCGATACCGCTGGATTCTGGCGCTAGTCCCGATGGGCGACACCCAGCCCAGCCTTTACATCTGCTGCGAGTTCGGACGCAGCCCCGATGGGCGCTACGATATCCGCGTGATCAACGATACGATGTCTGAAGTAGTCGACAGCGCCGACCATTGGGGAGACCTTGATGCCTTTTCCAACATGGCGATCGACTTGGCGACGCAGGTACTGGGGCTGAACAACGAGCAGGCGATTAAGCTGATGTAACCGGGGGTCAAGCGCGCCGTCGGCGCGGACTCAGCCACGCGCCAGCAATAGGCTATCCAGGCGCTCGCAATGCCGTGCGATGCGAATGTCAACCTTGGCGGTCTCGCGTTCCAGCTTTGCACGGGCCTGTTTGGTGCCTTCGCGTTCGGTTTCCAGGCGCGCCAGGCTTGCCCGCAGGGTCTGCTCCCGCCTCTGCATCCGTTCGCGTTCCTTATCGAGTTGGCGGAGTTGACGCAAGGCCTTGCGGTGCGTATTGACCGCCTGGTCTGCCAGCGGCCAAATCGACTTCGGCGTCGGCATGGCCCGGGCGGCCTCGTCGATGCGCCGGAGCAGTGTCTCGCGGCGACGTTGCCGCTCCGCGAGTGCTTCCGCCAGCCGCCTGAGCTCAATTTGCTGCTCGGCAAATTCGCCGCTAAAGCCGGTCAGACGATCGTGCAGTTCCAACAGGGCCTCGCGCTGTTGTGCCTGAACCTTGCGTTCGTCGGCGATCAGCGCGCGGGTCTGCTCAATGCACAGCGCGCGGGCGGCGCGTTGTTGTTTGCGCTCGTCGTCCGCCGCGGCCTGGCTCAATTCGCGTTCACGCAGCCGGCGCTGATCATCCAGGGCCAATTGGCGCAGGCGCTCGTCATTGCGCGCGGCCCGGCGGGCCTCATCGAACGCCCGTCGCTGCCGGTCCAACGCCTCCTGTTCGCTCGCGAGGCGCTGCTCCCAGTCGGCGCGTGTCCGCGCCAGTTCCTGGTCGAGCCGCTCGCGCTCGGCGGCAAAGCGGCGGCTCAGGCTGTCCATCTCCAGGGCGTGGGCGCGACGGGCTTCGGCACGCTCGGCCTCCAGCCGTTCGATCTCGGCATCGGTCTCGCTGGCGAGACGCCTTTCGGTCTGTTGCAACTGCATCGCCAGTTCGCGCTCATGGGCGGTCAGTTCGGCCTCACGACGGCGGTTTTCCAGGGCCAGGCGGTGATCGATATCCTCGCGTTGACGCTCAAGCAATTGCAGTTCGTAATCTTGATCGGCCTGTAGCCGTCGCACCCGTGCCTCGGCATCACTCAAGATACGAGCTTGCTCAAAGTAGGCGTCCGGGTCGCGTTCATAGCAGGCCCAGAGCCGATAGAACGCGACCGGCGACAGGCGTCGCGCAGGGTCGTTGTGATGCTCGAAACCAGGTATTCCAAGGAGGCCGCCCGCGAGATACTTCTGGTACTGCAACTGGGTGGTTTCGCTGTAGTAAGCGTGCACTGCTGTTGGCTCGAACAGCTTCAGCGCGATCAGCGCAAAGAACAGGATACCGAGGGCGGCCTGCGCAAAACCCTCGACGGTCTCGAAATGCGGCACGCCGGCCTCGTCCGGGCTGTTGCGCAGCTCGCTCAGACCCTTGGAGCGGGCCGCGAAGGTGAGTCTGGGCGGGGCCGGAGGAGGTTGCTCCGCGGTCACGGCGTCGGTGACTTGCGCGATGAGCCGCGCCTGCTCAATGCGGACCTGCTCCAAGGCATCGGAGCGCTCGCTCAGGCGCTGCTGCTGCTGCGCGATGCTGGATTGAAGACCCGAGAGCCGCTCGTCGAGTTCGGCCTGAATGCGGCTCAACTCTGCTTGAATCAGCTCGACGCGGGCGTCCCATTTGCGCGCCTCAGGCCCATAGCCCTCGGGGCGCCCATCACGGCCGAGCACCTCATCGCCGACGCGCGCCCTGGCCTCGGCAAGGTCGCGGGTCAGCACCCCGATCTCCGGGGCGTATTCGGCCTCAATGCGCGCGCGTCGCTGCTGCTCGGCCTGCACTGACTCTGACAGCCGTGCTATCTCCTGTTCCAGGGAGCTGATGCGCGCACTCAGCCCGGCGTCCATTTGCGCCGCGCGGGCGCTGACCTGCGCCTGGATGGTGGCGTCGCGGTCCTTGAAATAGTGCTCGACGCGTGCCTGATGCCAGCCGGCGATGTCGTCGGCACGGACCAACTTTTCGATAAAGGGCGCGGTAACATAGAGCGAGATTGCGACGATCGAGACCCGCACCAGCAGCCCCAGGAGCCAACGCGCGCTCGCGCCGAGTCCAGTCGGTTCCGCCGCATGGCGTTGCAGCAACCGCAGCGACGGGCGTTCGGACATGATCAGCGACGAGTCGACAATCCATACGATCGAGAACATCAGCAGGAACATGAACCCGGCCACCGGAGCCCTGAGCCAGGAACTGGCGGACGGCACCAGCGATGCGCCCACCGCCCCCCAAACGAGGCCCTCAATACTGGCCATCAGCAGGATCACGACCCATGCGGAACCGAGCCAGGCCGAGACTGCGGGCGTCATCAGGCTGCTGCCGTAGGGGCGTAGCCTGAACCAATTCAGCGGAGTCAGCCGGCGTCCGCCAGCATTGTTGGCAGGGCCCTGGCTGCCGTCACCACTGTTGCTGCGCGCGATCGATGGGACTGAGCGGCGTTGGTGAAATGCGTCTGACAAGACAGAGATATTGCGCAGCACAGGTGAGTTTATCCACTGGGTTCTGTTGCAAGCCATATCTGGCTCAGGCTGAGATTATCCCCCGAACAGGGCATGTGACTGCAACAAGGTGCGGCTGCATCTCTGTCGGAGTCAAGCCCAGCGGTGGTCAAGGACTTTGTTATTGTTACCCTAACCCAGCAGAGCCGGAATCGCTTGTGCCCGCCAGCCGCCTGCGCCAAACTTCCGCCATGAACGATGACTTGACCTCTCTGTCCGCCGAACTCGGTCGCCGTCTCGCCGATGCCGGCCTGACCCTGGCCGCCGCGGAGTCCTGTACCGGCGGCTGGATCGCGAAATGCGTGACGGATGTTGCCGGCAGCAGCGCTTGGTTCGACCGCGGCTTTGTCACTTATAGTAACGATGCAAAATGCGACATGCTCGGTGTCTCCGTCGAGACACTCAACACGCAAGGCGCTGTCAGCGAGCCAGTGGTTCGCGAGATGGCGCTGGGTGCGCTCGCGCGCAGCACCGCGCGCCTGTCGGTGGCCGTGAGCGGCGTCGCCGGGCCGGGTGGCGGCTCGGTGGACAAACCGGTCGGGACGGTTTGCTTCGGCTTCGCGCTGGCTGGGCATGCCACTTCGGAGACCTTGCGCTTCGATGGCGAACGCGAGGCGGTGCGCAGGCAGACCGTTGCGCACGCGCTGCGCCGATTGATCGGCTTGCTGTCCGATGCCCGCTAAGCGTCTATTCCCGCCGTGCGTCTGCGCCTGCTGAAAGCCCGTGCCTGCTGAGAGACTATTTTTTGCGTTGTGGCCTGAGGCGGCGCTGCGCGACACCCTTGTCGCCGAGCGCGCCGCGCTTCCCGGTACGCCCGGCGGACTGAGCCATCCTTTGGACCTGCATCTAACTCTGGTTTTCATCGGTTCCATCGACGACGCGGCCTTGCCCTGTATCGAGACGGCCGCCGACGAGGTTGTTCTGGCGCCATTCAGGCTCACACTCGATGCCCTTTGCGACTGGCGCAAGCAACAGCTTTGGCTGGCACGTCCCAATGCGCCGCCGGACGCATTGCTGAATCTGGTGAGCCAGTTGCGGCGCCACCTGCTCGCCTGCGGTCTGCATCCTGAGCCAAGGCGCTATCGCCCACATGTGACGCTCGCGCGCAGAGCGCCCTCGATCGTCTCGCGACACTTAGCTTTGACCTGGCCGGTGCGAGAATTCGTGCTCGCGGCGAGCGCGCCAGGGCGAACGCCGACTTATCGGCTCATCCGCGCTTGGCCGCTCGCGGGATGAGCCCGCCGTATCCATGCGCGCCATCATGGCATCGGCGCAACCCGGTGCTGACTGCGCCAGCGTTAACAGCTCCGAATTTGTCTTGCACAGCGTCGGGCTTGTGACGAGCGCGCCGCGCTGTGTGATAATCCCCCTTTGTGCGCTGCGGCAGTCCGCGCCACTGAATCAATGCAACTGACGGAGTTTGGATGGACGATAATCGCAAGAAGGCGCTGGCCGCGGCACTGAGCCAGATTGAAAAGCAATTCGGCAAGGGCTCGGTCATGCGCATGGGTGACGCTGGCGCAATCCCAAACATTGAGGCCGTCTCCACGGGTTCGCTGGGTCTGGATGTCGCGCTCGGGATCGGCGGCGTGCCGCGTGGACGCGTGGTCGAGATCTATGGCCCTGAGTCTTCGGGCAAGACGACCCTGACGCTGCACGTGGTCGCTGAAACCCAAAAGGTCGGAGGCACCGCGGCCTTCGTCGATGCGGAGCATGCGCTGGACCCCCAGTATGCCGAGAAGCTCGGCGTCAACATGGACGAGTTGCTGGTGTCGCAACCTGATACCGGAGAGCAGGCGTTGGAGATCACCGACATGCTGGTGCGCTCCGGCGCGGTGGACCTGGTGGTCGTGGATTCGGTGGCGGCGCTAACGCCCAAAGCCGAGATCGAGGGCGATATGGGCGACTCCCACGTGGGTCTGCAGGCGCGGCTGATGTCGCAGGCCTTGCGCAAGCTCACTGCCAATATCAAGCGCTCAAACGCCATTGTCGTATTCATCAATCAAATCCGCATGAAGATCGGGGTCATGTTTGGTTCGCCGGAGACCACGACCGGAGGCAATGCGCTCAAGTTTTACTCCTCGGTGCGGCTCGATATCCGCCGCACGGGCGCTATCAAGAAAGGCGACGAGGTGGTCGGCAATGAAACCAAGGTGAAGGTGGTCAAGAATAAGGTCGCGCCACCGTTCAAGCAGGTGATGTTTGACATCCTCTATGGCGAGGGCATCTCGCGCGAAGGCGAGATCGTCGATCTCGGGGTGCAGCAAGGCGTGGTGGACAAGTCCGGCGCTTGGTACAGTTATGACGGCAATCGTATCGGTCAGGGCAAGGACAATGTCCGCAATTTCTTGAAAGAGAATCCGAAGATGGCTGCCGAGATCGAGGCCAAGATTCGCGCCATCTTGTTGCCCAAACCAGCGGCCGATCAAGAAACTAGGCTAGAGGCAAAATCAGAGGCCAAGCCAGGCTCCAAATCCGAAGCCAAGCCGGGGGCCAAAGCCGAGATCAAGCCCAGCGTTAACCCGGGGCCCGAAGCCGCGGAGCAGGCCGGAGCCTGACGCTTGAACCAGCGCGGAAACCCAACCTGGGAACAAGCACCCGGCACGGAGTCAGAGCAATCCAGAGATGCGGCGCAAAACGACGCGTCGGCGGAGATTAGAAGCAGGGCGGTCAAGTTGTTGACGACACGTGAGCACTCGCGGCAGGAGCTGGCGCGAAAGCTGCTCAGGCGTGCCTATGCAGCGGACGCCATCAATGCTGTGCTTGACCAGCTCGAACGCGACGACTTGCTGAGCGAGTCGCGACTGATCGAGCAATATGTCGCGGAAAGGCTGCGTAAGGGCTTCGGTCCGGTGCGTATTCGCTTTGAACTGCGCGAGAAGGGGCTTTCGGACCTGCGGACCGAACCCTATCTTGAGCTCAGCGAGGAAAGTTGCTTGGCACTGATCAGTGCCGCGCACAACCGCCGCTTTGGAGCTGAGACGAGAAAAGAGCGCCAAACGCTGGCAAAACGTGCAAGATTCCTCGAATATCGCGGTTTTCCATCGCACTTGGTAGCGCGATTTCTCGGCGCTGAAGACTAACCCTCCTCAACCTAGGCCCACCGAGTCAAAGCCAAGTCAGCGCGATGTCGACCCCCCAAGACGAATCCGATTCGATTCGCCACTGACCGACAGATGAGTTCGTTGTCCATGAAGAGCAGCGCCCAGCTTCGACAAGCCTTCCTCGACTACTTCACCGAACGCGCGCACAGCGCGGTAGAGAGCAGCCCATTGGTACCGGGCAATGATCCATCCCTGTTGTTCACCAATGCCGGCATGGTGCAATTTAAGGACGTGTTCCTTGGGCGCGAGAAGCGGCCATACAATCGTGCCGCCTCGTCGCAACGCTGCGTGCGTGCGGGCGGCAAGCACAATGATCTTGAAAACGTCGGTTATACCGCCCGCCATCACACCTTTTTCGAGATGCTCGGCAACTTCAGCTTCGGCGATTATTTTAAACGCGAAGCCATCCAGTACGCCTGGGAGTTCCTGACCGAGGTGCTCGGGATGCCGCCGGAAAAACTCTGGGTCACGATCTTTGACGACGACGATGCAGCGGAGAAAATCTGGCTGGATGAGATCGGCATCGACCCGAAACGCTTCTCGCGCTGCGGTGAGAAGGACAATTTTTGGTCCATGGGCGACACTGGACCCTGCGGACCCTGTTCCGAGATTTTCTACGACCATGGTCCGCAAGTTGCCGGCGGACCGCCCGGTTCGCCGGATGAAGACGGCGACCGCTATATCGAGATCTGGAATCTGGTCTTCATGCAGTTCGATCGCGATGCCCAGGGCAGGCTGACGCCACTGCCGCGTCCGTCCGTGGATACCGGCATGGGTCTTGAGCGCTTAGCGGCAGTGATGCAGGGCGTGCACAGCAACTACGAAATCGACCTGTTTCGCGCGCTGATCGAGGCGGCAGCCGAGGCCACGGGATGCGCCGATCCTGACAACCAGTCGCTACGCGTGATCGCCGATCACATCCGCTCCGCGGCCTTTCTAGTCGTCGACGGCATCACCCCCGGCAACGAGGGTCGCGGCTATGTGCAGCGGCGCATCATTCGCCGTGCCATCCGACACGGCTACCAACTCGGCCAGCGCCAACCCTTCTTCTACAAGCTGGTCGCTCCGCTGGCGGCGCAAATGGGCGATGCCTACCCCGAACTGCTCGCCAAGCAGCATCAGGTCGAGCGCGTTCTAAAGACCGAAGAGGAGCGTTTCGCCGACACGCTGGAGCAGGGTATGCGCATCTTTACGGAAATCGTCGCTGGGCTCGACGGCAAACACATTCCGGGCGAGGCGGTGTTTAGACTTTACGATACCTACGGCTTCCCGTCCGACCTCACTGCCGACATCGCACGCGAGCGCGGACTGACACTGGACATGGCGGGCTTCGAGCGTGAGATGGAGGCACAAAAGGAGCGTGCACGCGCGGCAAGCCACTTCGGTGCCGGGCAAGCGAACCTAATCGATGTGGAAGGCGAGACCGATTTTAGCGGTTATGACGACCTTGAGGATCAAGGCACCGTCCTCGGCCTGTATGTCGACGGCGAACCCCGCGACCAGCTTGAGGTAGGCGAGGCGGGGCTGGTCGTACTAGACGTAACGCCGTTTTACGCAGAGTCCGGCGGACAGGTCGGCGACAGTGGCTGGCTCGTTGGGGACACCGCCCGATTCGAGGTGCAGGACACACAGAAGCAGGGCGGCGGCCTGTCATGCCACATCGGGCGCGTTAGCCTTGGCGAATTGCGGATGGGCGACCGCGTGACCGCGAGCGTCAGCGCTGATCGCCGTCGCGCCATTGCACTGCATCATTCCGCGACGCACCTGCTGCATGCGGCGCTGCGACAGGTGCTCGGCGAGCATGTACAGCAGCGCGGATCGCAGGTCGGGCCGGACCGATTGCGCTTCGACTTTTCCCACTGCGAGGCGGTAGACGCTGGCCAGTTGCGCGAAATCGAGCGTCTGGTTAATCGCGAGATTCGGCAGAACCACACAGTCGAGACCCGCATCATGGGGCTCGACGACGCCAAGGCATCCGGTGCCATGGCGCTCTTTGGCGAGAAGTATACCGAGCAGGTGCGCGTGTTGCGGATGGGCGACTTCTCCACCGAGCTGTGTGGGGGCACGCATGTGCGCGCGGTGGGCGATATTGGCCTATTCAAGGTCGTTTCCGAGGCCGGTGTCAGTTCTGGCGTTCGCCGTATTGAGGCCGTCGCTGGCGATCGGGCGCTGACCTGGGTTGAGGACCAAGAAACGCGCCTAGCGCGTATTGCCGACCTGGTCAAGGGCTCCGCCAACGACGCCGACGACAAGGTGGCGCATTTGGTCGACCGCTCGCGCAAGCTTGAAAAAGAACTGGAACAGCTAAAATCCAAGCTTGCCAGCGCCGCCGGCAGCGACCTTGCCAACCAGGTGGTCGAGGTGGACGGTGTCAAGGTGCTGGCGGCCAAGCTCGACGGTACCGATGCCAAGGCGTTGCGTGACACCCTGGACCAGCTTAAGAATAAAGTCGGCTCGGGCGTCGTGCTGCTGGCTACTGAGAGTGAGGGGAAGGTGAGCCTCATTGCCGGTGTGACTAAAGACCTGACCCACCGCTTCAAGGCTGGCGATCTGGTCAAGGCCGCGGCCGAAAAAGTCGGTGGACGCGGCGGCGGTCGGCCAGACATGGCGCAGGCCGGTGGCTCTGATCCGGCCGGAATCCCGGCCGCGCTGGATTTGGTCGAACACTGGGTTCAGAGCCAAACAGCAAGTATCGACTAGCCCCTTTCTGTTACGCCAAGCCTTATGTCATTAATCGTCCAAAAGTACGGCGGCACCTCCGTCGGTAGCGTCGAGCGCATCCAGGCAGTCGCGCAAAAAGTCAAGCAATGGCGAGACCGGGGCAACGCGCTCATCGTTGTCGTTTCCGCCATGTCTGGCGAGACCGATCGCCTTGTCCGACTCGCCAAGGCCATCCAAGAGCAGCCCTTCCCGCGGGAACTCGACGTGTTGCTGTCCACCGGCGAGCAGGTCACCATTGCGCTGTTATCCATGGCTCTGCAGGCCATCGACTGTCCAGCGCGCTCCTACACCGGCGCCCAGGTGCAGGTACGCACCGACAATGCGCACAATAAGGCACGCATCCGCGATATTGACGACGCCCGCGTTCGTGCCGATCTCGATGCTGGGCGCGTTGTCGTTGTCGCGGGCTTTCAAGGGATCGACGAACAGGGCAACATCACAACGCTCGGTCGCGGCGGCTCCGATACCTCTGCCGTCGCCATGGCCGCGGCACTCAAGGCGGATGAATGCCAGATCTATACCGATGTGGATGGCGTCTACACGACCGACCCTCGAATCGAGCCTAAGGCCCGCAAACTCAATCGCATCACCTTCGAGGAGATGCTTGAGATGGCCAGCCTTGGTTCCAAGGTGTTGCAGATACGAGCGGTCGAATTCGCGGGCAAGTATAAGGTGCCGTTACGCGTACTCTCCAGCTTCGAAGCGGGCGAGGGCACGTTAATTTCTTTTGAGGAGGGGACTGTGGAAGAGGCCAAGATTGCAGGTATCGCCTTTGCCAAAGACGAGGCCAAACTCACCGTCCTCGGCGTACCGGATCAGCCCGGTGTTGCGCACAAGATCTTAGGCCCAGTGTCGAATGCGAATATAGAAGTCGACATGATCATCCAGAATATTGGTTCGGATGGGAGTACGGCCGACTTCACTTTCACTGTACACCGCAATGACTATACAAAAGCAATGGCTATTGTGCGCAATACGGCCAACTCATTGGCGGCGCGCGAGGTACTCGGGGATGAAAAGATCGTCAAGATCAGCCTAGTGGGTGTTGGCATGCGGTCGCATGCAGGCATTGCAAGCCGTATGTTCGAGGCCCTGGCTAAGGAGGGAATCAACATCCGAATGATCTCGACTTCCGAAATAAAGATCTCGGTGGTGGTCGATGAAAAGTATTTGGAACTCGGCGTTCGCACCTTGCATGATGCCTTCGACCTTGGAACTGAAAATTGAGCCAGTTGTCTTAGCTTGCGCGGCTCTGGATTGCAGCTCCGGACACTTGATGTGACTTTCATATACGTGAACCGCCGCTGCTGCTAGAATCGAAATCGTCGGGTAAGTCCGACTTCATTAGCCGTAGTCCTACTGCGGAATTAGGGTCCTGCTACAGAGGCGGCTCCGCAGTCGAGGCTTCGTGGTATTAAAGGAAGATAAGGAGAAGATTCAATGCTGATTCTAACCCGTCGGGTTGGTGAGACCCTCATGATTGGTGACGATGTCACCGTGACCGTTCTTGGGGTAAAAGGTAACCAAGTGCGTATTGGTGTCAACGCGCCGCGAGATGTGGCCGTCCACCGCGAAGAGATATACGAGAGGATCAAGCGCGAGCAGGCGCAACTCGCGGATCAGGAGGGAAACACCGCGCCCCAACCGGAGTAGGTACTTTCGCGGTTGATCACTGCGGAACAGTTCGGCGGGCGGGGTCAACCCGCCGGCCGACTCGGCTTTGGCAACGGCGAATGTCTCGCGTACCGGACGCCGCCGCTCCTGCCGACACACATCTGCCTGCTGCTGACGCCCAGTCCCAGCCTGCTGCGATCACTTAAGCATGCCGCTGACACCCACCTGCAAACACCCATAAACTCGGCAAACTTTACCGCAAACTGATCGGCGTCCGAATCTCGCCGCTCATATCGCCGGACCGATCGGGGTCCTGAAGCTATTGTCGATGCTCCCTATGGGACTCGAGGTTTTCGTGACGAAAATTGGCACAAGGGACTGGACCAATCTGGTACCAATCTTGTTACAATGCACGGGTATCCGGAGAGATGGCCGAGTGGCTGAAGGCGCTCCCCTGCTAAGGGAGTATGGGTTAATAGCTCATCGAGGGTTCGAATCCCTCTCTCTCCGCCATTCTTCTGATTAAGACCTTGTAAAAGATTTGGTTCAGCTTCACCCTACCGTGCCCAACTGATACCCCCCAACTGACACCCTCGACTGACATCAAGGTCCTCCTGCTTCCGGGCCTAGCCCACTGCCACACCTAAATTTATGGCACGCCCAACTTCACGGTGGGAGTCGGCACAGTGGGAGTCGGCCTCACGCTGACAGGCTGATGATCTTCTACCGCGGGTCGAAGGCAAAATCGCCAACCCCCTCTCGAGCGTAAGTCCCTCGCCTGCTGCACCGCGCAACAGGCTATCGATAGTCGCTGCTGGCCTGGTCATCAACTGTTTGGCCAACTTTCTCCGCTATGCACCTTGTTCGTGCGCCCGCGCTGACGCGGCGCGCGTGCATTAGCCTGTTTTACAGCTAGCCATTATGATGTGAGATGTGTTCCAGTCGAAAGACGGCGAACTGATCGCTGCAGTGCAACACCAAAACGGCTCTAGTGCGGCGATATCTGGCATGACTTTCGCTTAGAATCAGACAAAGCCGCCTTCGGTACAAGAATGCGCCCTGTCTGTCAGGCCGGCAAGTTGGATCACGAACCATAGGAAGCTCGAGCAACGGCGACGACGGGATCGGCCGGGACCTCGACAGGACGCAACAACGATGTCGAAACGCACACAAGAAATTGTAGACGAACTCGAGCGTATCCGCGAGATTAGCGCGGAGGATATCGCGGTGCTCATTGCGGCGTTGATCGGGGCATTAAAAAGCCCGCCGATCGATTCGGAGCATGGCATGGACAGGGATCAACTTGCCGCTATGGCGAACAGCTTGGCGCAGGTGGCCGCCCAGTCGGGCGACCCGGACAACGCCATCGCGATCGCGAGTATACAGGCAGAAATCGAGTCGCTATCGGACGAGGATCTACAACACCGCCGGCCAAGGCAGGACGGCGCTCTGTCGGTAGGCCAGTCGGCGACCGCCGACAGCACCAGGGCACAACCCTTGAAGCCAACGGCCCCGCCAAAGTCACCGCAACCACCGCAAAAAGGCTTTCCGCATCCAATCCCGCACTTGCTCGGCCTGGTAAGTATCTGCGCGCTGAGTTACGCGGGCTACATCGCCATCGAGTCCATTTTCGCACCGGGCTCCATCGCCGGTTGGGTATTGACGGCATCCTCGGCGCTGCTGGCGGTAACGACCGCGCTGCGTTGGCGCAGCTTCGTGTCAACGACTACAAAGCCGCACGCGCTCAAGACAACAACCGCGGCGCTGGTCGTTTGCGCCGGCTGCGCCGTTGCCTATAGCTTGCTCATGGTGCACCCCAGGCTCGACAGGATACAAGCGCCGCCGCTGGCGAGCGAGCCGCCAATCGAGGCAACGACAGGCACCGATGACGCCCACCGCGGTGAATTCGCCGACGGCGGCGGCACCGCGCCGTCAGACGAGTCAGACCAACCGATCGCGCTTTGGTGGATGGGCGATGCTGGCATACTTCGGCCTCGTACGCGGCCCATATGGCAAGAAACATCGGCTCCGACCGCGGCACCTACCAGCGCCGCCGCGACCGAAAACGTTGCAGTCACAAGGCCAGCGCAGACCCCGCTCTCAACGCCCATCGAACCGCCAACCCCTCAGCAACGCTACCAGGCCATGCTGGACCAGGATGTCGTGGTAACGGATGGAACGGGTGCACTGCATCGCGGCACGCTGACGGGGGTTAGCAGCGAGGGCGTCACACTACGTACGGAGGTGATGATGTTCGGCGAGCCCATCCTTGCCCATCGGCTCTATCTCTACGACAACTTGGAGGCGATCGAACCCGACTGAGCCCCAATCTCAAGCCCAGACGGTCGGCCTGCTTGAGCCGCCAGGGCAGGGACAAGTTCGACGCAGACCACAACACAGTGTTTGGGCCCGGCTGCCGATCCAGTTACACTGCGCTCTGAGAAGAACGGTAGCGCCCGACGCGGACATCGAAAGAACAGCATAAGCACCTCAAGGATTGGAACTAACCGGCATGATGCAGTGATGACCAAACTCCGGCCCGCGGACAGCGCGGCGAGAGAGAGCGGCAGGCGGGTATTGCGCGGGACCATGTCCGGCCATCTCGATCTGCTCGATAGCGACCACCGAAGCCGCGGCTAGGCATGTACCCATTCTCAATCCTCGACGCAAACACCCTGATGCTGGTCGCGGTCGGTGTCTTCACGACCACGGGGTTGTTCATGGCCCTTGCCTACGGCATTCGCAACGAGCGCAGTTACCTTTGGCTATCCGCGGGCACGCTTGGCTTCGCGATCGGCTGGTCGTTGCAGCTCGCGCAGTATGTCATCGGCGTCAATCTGATCACCATCCCGCTATCGCACCTGTTTCTGCTGCTGTTACCCATCACGCTGATCTGCGCTTCGCTGGAATTTTTGAAGCTGCAAGGCAGCGTGTTCGCGTTGATCCTCACCACGCCGATCCTGGTCACGCTGTTCTTCATCCTGCGCATTACCATGCACCACGAGGTCATCCCAGGGGCGCTGACGGCCAGCCTCAACGGCGCGATGTACCTCGCCACCGCCTGGATCTTCAAACGCTACAGCTACCCACAGAATTCGGTCTCACAGGCGATCATCGGTGCCAATGTCGTCATCGGTGCCGTGTTCATCCTGCGGACCACCGTGTTGCTCTATGCAACGGTGTTTCCCCAGGGCATTCCCCCCGAGTTGATCGGTGAAATGGTCTACTCGACCTTGTTCGTGAACCTCGTATTTGTACTGGCCCAGGCGCTGTGTTTCCCTCTGCTGGATTTCATGCGCTCGCAGAAGGACCTGTCGCGCGCCAATCGCCGGCTCAGCCACCTTGCCGACCGCGACAGCCTGACTGGCATCTACAACCTGCGCGCGTTCAAGGCACGGTTCGAAGTGGAGTTGCAATTCCACAAGCCCAACCGGTTGCCGCTGTGCCTAATTCTGTTGGATATCGACCATTTCAGGACGGTGAACGACAATTTTGGACAGGTTGCCGGTGACGCCGTCCTGCTCGGTCTCGCCGAGGTGATCGAATCCGTGAGTCGCGACAATGATACCTGCGCCCGCTCCGGCGACGACGAGTTTGCACTGCTGTTGCCGGAGACAGATCTGAGACAGGCCATCGCCATCGCCGAGTCGATCCGAGCAGCCATCGCCAATGCGACACCCGTTGGAGACACCAGCAGAGACCTTGGCGAAGACTCCGGCGGACTCCCGACCAGGATCACCTGCTCGTTCGGCGTGGCGTGCCTGAGCGAGCAGAACGACAGACAGAGCACAATGATGTCGAGCGCCGATCTCGCGCTCTATGAAGCCAAGCAAGATGGTGGCAACTGCGTCTACCCGCCGGCAGGCGGCACAGACCTAGGGTCAGTTAGCGACAACAGCAGGAATGAGACCCGCCCAGAACCGGACTTCGATCTTAGTCTGGTCGTGACGCGCCTGCACCCGGAGCGCTTCGACAGCGACTGACCGCGGTTTGCAAGGCATGGGCATCGCAAGATCCGGGATCATCAGTAACCAAGCTGGCCACCCAAGGGCACCCAAAGGCGCACAGCCATTCGATTTGTTTCTACAGTAGCGGAGATCTGCAATGTCCAGACCGAGGTTTGTCAGCTACGCCATCATGGTTCGCCTTTTGACGATGTCTATCGTCTGGCTGGTTTTGCTGGTCTGGTTCCTCAACGCCTATCGCGCCAACTGCACCATTTCACTCGTGGTTCTGATGATGCTCAGCAGCTTCATGCTGCTAGCGGGAATCGAAAAGTCCTTTCTGCACCGCCGCGCCTTATTCAATGAATGCCTCCACGACGACGACCGACTGTTCGACCTGTTCCACAATCGCATCTTGATGACGCTGCGGGAGACGACCGTGGCAATAGTGCTCGGGGGCCTGATGATGGTCGGCGCTCTTATATTCGAGCCGCGCCAATGGTCATTGCTGTTTATCGACCTGCTGTTGCTCAGCCTGCTGATCCCAAGGCTAGTCAATGCGATGTCTAATCAGGTACGCGACGAGTACCGCTTTGCCATGGCAAGGCAGTGGGCGACTTGGCTCAGCGTATTACTGCTCTGGGGCGAGGCGGTCATGGTGCTGATCATTTCGCCACCCGAGTACTACGTGGGTATGCGCTGGCAAGAGGTCGTCACCTACGGCGTCAGACAACCGGACGCGGCCTGTCCGCTGGTCGCCTATGCCGCGCAAATCTACATGGTCGGGCTGGCGCTAGCGATGTGGTCGGTTCAGAACGCCTCGCGCGTGCTCAACGACCCGACTCAAGCCGTCATGGCCTGGATCGGATTCTTGACGCTGTTCGGCTTTACCTTCGCCATGGCGCTCGCCTTCAGTCGCGCGCTAGTTGGCGTCATGGGAAGGCCCTGGGAGATGTGGCGTAGACCGAGGAAACAACCACCGGCCAACCCTGGCGACAGCCCAACACCAAAGGGGCCTCACTCAGTGACGAACGCCGACGCCCCCTGAACCATCATCTCGCTTGTGTTACCGGAAATTGAATCCCGATCCGAACCGCTCACCCCGCGGCCCCCGCAGGCTATCATTGCGTGCTTCCTGGGACGGGATCTGTCGACCGGAATCTCGCCGCTCGGCGCCGGCCTAATCAACGCGACCTATCGCGTCGACACCGAGCGCGGCAGCTATGTGCTGCAACGCATCAACGCCAAGGTCTTTCCCGCGCCCGAGCGCATCATGGCCAACCTGTCCCAGCTTCAGGCGCAGTCCGCGGCGCATCCGGAGTTGGACATCAGGCTGCCGCGTCTGCTCATGGCCGCGGACGGCCATCCGTTCGTGCGGGACGCCGACAACGGCCTCTGGCGGCTCATGGAATACATCCACCCGAGCCGAACCTTAAGCAGCGTGCAAAACGACGCCCAGGCAATTGAAATTGGCCGGACCCTGGGCCGCTTTCATCGGCTCGGCGCCAAACTCAACCCGGACGCCCTCAAGACGACGCTTCCCGGGTTCCATCACACACCGACCTGCCTGGCAGCGCTTGATGCAGCGCTGGATGGCGCGGACTCGACCAGTCGGCGAAACAGACCGATGAACGACGAGATCGGTCAAGCACTGGCGTTTATCGCCACGCGGCGATCCCTAGTGCATCAACTGGAGGACGCGCGGCGCCGCGGACTCACCCGAATCCGCGTCATTCACGGCGACCCCAAGCTCGACAATCTGCTGTTCCACCAGCATAGCGATCAAGCACTGTGCTTTATCGATCTCGACACCGTACAGCCCGGCCTCATCCACTACGACATCGGCGACTGCCTGCGCTCGTGCTGCAAGAGCACAGGCGAAACTGCTACGACGGTGCGATTCGACACGACCATCTGCGGCAACATCCTCGGCGCCTACGCCGAGCAGGTACGGCATCTGCTCAGCCCCGCCGAGGTAGAGCTGATCTACCCGGCGATCCGTCTGATCCCATTTGAACTGGGCCTGCGTTTCCTCACCGACCACCTACAGGGGGACCGCTATTTCCGCGTCAGCGCCCGCGGCGAGAACCTCCAAAAGGCACGGATTCAGTTCGCGTTGGTGGCGGAGATCGAGCGCCATGTCGACAGCATCAAGAGCATCGTTCAGTCCGTCTTCGGCAATGGCCGCCCGCAATGCGGCTAACCCGGCAGAGCGGGAATGGGAATCGCTGTCGGTATCCTTGCCCTACGGATCGCTTCGCCGCTTCAGGTACCGCGGATCATCAAGCCGGTGACGCCAGATGCGGCGGTCGTCCCAGCGCTGGCGTTGCGGCGCCGACAAGGCCCCGGTTCCCGGCAGCACAAAGCTCAGGCCGCCGTCGGTGGCGGTGTTGGCGCTGAACATATTCCGCGAGCGCACCCGCTCGCGGACCACCGCGACCGGAAAGCCCCAGCGATTGGCATAGCCGGAGGCATACAGCACCCAACTGGGCTGCACCGCGGCGAGGAACTCGGCCGAGGTCGAGGTTGCACTGCCGTGGTGGCCCGCAACCAAGATGTCCGCCGTTAGCCGCTGGCCAAGCCGCGCCGCCAACATGCGTTCGACGCCCTGCTCGAGGTCGCCCGGCAGCAACAGCGACGCAGCCGCGGTGCTGACCCGTAACAGACAGGAGGCATCGTTGCCCTCGTAGCCGTCGCGGGCCGGATGCAGCAGTTCAAAGTCGACGCCGTCCCAGCGCCAACGCTGACCGCGACGGCAGCCGGAGAGCTGCAAGCCGTCTAGATCGCCGACCAGTTCATCGGGCTCTCCGCTGACGACTTTGGCCACATCCATGGCGCCGAGCAGCCCAGGCAGTCCGCCGACATGGTCCTGATCCGCATGGCTCGCCACCACGAGGTCCACACGCCTGACGCCAATCTCGCGCAGATAGGGCACGACCACCGCCGAGCCGGTCTCGAAGCCGCTTGGATAGCGGGGCCCGAGATCGTAGACCAAGGTGTGCGTGTGGGTCCGCACCACCGCGGACAGGCCCTGCCCCACGTCGAGCAAAGTAAAGCTGGCCTCGCCGGGTGCTGGCGCGGGCGGGCGAATCAGCGCCAGCGGCAGCAGCAGCACCAGCCCGAGCCAGCGCGCTGGCAGCCCGCGCGGCGCCAACAGCAACAGCACAGCGCAGACGGCCGCGACCCAGACCCAGTCCGCCCGACCACCCAGGGTCATGCTCGCCGCTGGCAGCGTCGCAATGGTTGCCAGCAGCGCGTAGCATTGATCGAGCAGCAGCGCCACCATCGCGAGCGGCCAGTTCCAAGAACAGAGCAGCGCCGCGGCCGCGGCAATCAGGACCAGCGGCAAGATGACGCCGAACAGCGGCACCGCGACGAGGTTCACCAGCGGCGCAACCAGTGACGCGCGACCAAACAACATCAGCAGCATCGGCAGCAACCCCAGCGCCACGGCCCATTGCGCCCGCCCCCAGCGCCACAGGGCGCGGGCCGGCGCCAGCCGTCGGCCAAGCGCATACAGCAGCACGGCGACAGCACCAAAGGACAGCCAGAAGCCATAGGACAAGAGGCTGCTAGGGTCCAACAGCAACACCGCCAGCAAGGCCAGCAGCAGCCCGCTCGCGGGGCGTAGCGTGCGCCCAGCCATCAACGCCGCCATCACCACCACCAGCATCACGAGCGCGCGCTGGGTCGAGATCGCAAATCCCGCCAAGGCCGCATAGGCCAAGGCCGCCATCAGCGCGGCAAGCGCCGCAGCCCTCGGCGCGGCCAGCCGAGCCATGAGCCAAGTCGAGCGAGACCAAAGCCAGCGCGCCAGAAAAAACACAAAGCCCGCGACCAGACCCACGTGTAGTCCGGAAATCGCAATTAGATGACTGGTGCCGGTGCGAGAGAAGACCTCCCACTGCGCTGGCGTAAGACCGCCACGGTCCCCGAGCACCAAGGCCCGAACCAGCGCGCGGGCGGGGCTGTCGGTGGTCAATGCCGCATCCAGGCGATCGCGTAGCCGCTGGCGCCAACGATCAAGCAGGTAGCCGTCCGGCCCGGCCGCCAACAGCGCGTTGGCCGGATCATCGCGCACATGGCCAGTGGCCTTGATACCCTGTTCAAACAGCCAGCGCTCGTAATCGAAGCCACCGGGATTGACAAAGCCATGGGGCGGCTTGATCCGAACCGCGAGGCGCCAGCGTTGGCCCGCCACGAGCGCCGGGGGGTCGCGATACCAGGACAACCGCACCAAGCCGCTGAAATCGACTGGGTCGCCATCCTGAAGAAGGCGATCGATACGGAACCGAAAACGCACGCTGCCTGCTCGCTGATCCGGCAGAGATACGACCCTGCCGTCCGCCATCAAGGTCTGCCGCACCAAGGACTCAGGCAGGGTACCGCAAAGCACCGCGCAGGCGTGCAGGTACGCCCAGAACAATCCGAACGTGACCGCGACGAGGCCAAGAGACCAGAGGCGGCGATGCAGCAACAGAAGGCATGACGCAATTGCCAACAGCAGCAACGGTACCCATTGAGGAGGTAACGACGGGAGTAGAAACAGCAGGCCGACGCCAAGCGCAAACCCCAATGCCGCTACTGCCAGCGCTCGGCCGCCATCGGCGCCGGCGCCGATCGCACCGGAACGGCTGGTGGGGCTGCGCTGCAACCCTTGCGGCGATTGAAGGTCCATGTCGATAAAGTTGAGCGGTGACTCGCGAGAACCCGCGGATTGCGAACGCCGCGCGCTGGCGTATACTCCGCCGGCGATCAAGCACCAGAGGCTGTCAAGATTGCCAACGAACCGCCGCGGACGATACACGAAGACGTCGATGGAAGCCAGCTACCGATGAACAACCGCGGGCGGTCAAAGGCGTGAAACGCTGGCTCAAGGGCATCGTGCCCAATCCGCGCGAAATGCTCAAAAACAGACAGCTTAGTCTGTTCGGCAGTCTGTTGCAGGACCCGAACCTTTGGCATCTAAACCGGCGCTCCGCATCCGGCGGCTTCGCGGTCGGCCTGTTCATGATGTTCATGCCGCCGATGGGGCAGATGCTCATGGCCGCCGCCGCCGCTATCAGATTTCGCGTCAACCTGCCCATTTCGGTCTCGCTGGTGTGGATCAGCAACCCGCTGACGATTCCGCCGATGTTCTATGCCGCCTATGTCATCGGCGCCCTGTTGCTTGGTCAGCCGGTGCGCACCATCGATCCGCACTTCTGGTTTGATTGGCACAACTGGCTTGGCGTGGTGGGTCCGGTGCTGCTCGGTTGCTTAATCTGCGGGGCCTTCTGCTCCGTTGCCGGCTATCTCACCATTCAACTGCTGTGGCGCCGAAGCCTGATGCGCCAGCTACAGCGTCGGCGCGCTCGCTATGCGCGCGAGAGGGCCGACGGAGGCGCCAGCAAACCGTCGTCGAGCCGCCAGATCTGATCGGCGCGCGCGGCCAGTTCCAGGTCGTGGGTGACAATGATAAAGCTGGTGCCGACCTCGGCGTTCAGTTCCAGCATTAATTCATACACGTTTTCCGCGGTACCGCGGTCGAGATTTCCGGTCGGCTCGTCCGCGAGCACGCAGTCCGGACGCGTCACCAGCGCACGGGCGATGGCCGCACGCTGGCGCTCACCGCCGGAGAGTTCCGATGGCTTGTGTCCTAGCCGGGGACCGAGGCCGACACGCTCTAGGATCTCAGTGGCTTGCCGGTGGGCCTGGGCCGACGGTAAGTGACCCACTAACAACGGCATGGCCACATTCTCTAGCGCCGAGAATTCGGGCAGCAGGTGATGAAACTGATAGACGAAGCCGAGCCGCCGGTTGCGCAGCAATCCGCGCGCCTTTTCCGACAGCGCCATCGGGTCCTGCCCCGCCCAGAGCACCTGCCCCTCCGACGGACGCTCCAGACCGCCCAGGCAATGCAGCAGCGTGCTCTTGCCAGAGCCCGACGAGCCAACGATAGCGATGCGTTCGCCGCGACGCACCTGCATATCGACCCCACGCAGCACCTCGACTTGCTGCGGACCCTGCCGGAAGGTCTTGCCAAGACCCCGCGCCTCCAGCACCACTGGTGCCGCGGTCGCATCGCCAGTCGGACCACCAGCCGCATGCTCGGCTGGATTACCGGCCGCATCGATCCGCGCACTCGGGGCCTGGTCGACAAGGGCCTCACTCATAACGCAGCGCCTCCGCCGGATCGGTACGCGACGCGCGCCAGGCCGGATACAAGGTTGCGAACACCGACATCAAAAAGGCACCGCCACCGATCCACAGCACGTCGGAGGCCTGGACATCCGACGGCAGCGCGCTGATGTAATAGATGCTGGGGTCTAGAAAATGCACACCGAAGAACCGCTCGATAGACGCGACGATGGGCTCGACATTCCACCCCAGCAACACCCCGCCGACGACCCCCAAAAGGGTACCAGCGAGGCCGATGCTGGTGCCCTGGACCATGAAGATGCCCATGATACGCCCCGGCGAGGCGCCCAGCGTGCGCAGCACCGCGATATCCGCGCGCTTGTCCGTGACCACCATCACCAGCGTCGAGACGATGTTAAACGCCGCCACCGCGACGATCAGAAACAGGATGATGGTCATCATACGTTTTTCGGTCCGCAGCGCGGCAAAGAAGTTGCGGTGGGCCTGGGTCCAATCTGAGACGCGGTAGACACCGTCCAGCGAATAGGCGATCTCGCGCGCCACCAGCGGTGCCTCAAACATGTCCTTGAGCTTGATGCGCACGCCCTCGGCGTTGTCGCCGAGCCGCATCAGGCGCGCCGCATCGGCCATGTGCATAAACCCGGCGCCGCGGTCGTAATCGGCCATACCGACCTCGAACAGCCCAACGACGTTAAACGCCTTGAGCCGCGGCATGACACCGACCGGCGTCGCGTTGAGTTGCGGCGTCACCACCGTCACCTTGTCGCCGGCGCTCACGCCCAACACCGCCGCCAATTCAGTGCCGAGGATGATGTTGAACGACTCCGGCACCAGGTCATCCACCGAACCCACCACCATATCTCCTCGCAGATCCGAGACCGCGTCTTCTTGATCGGGTAGGATGCCGCGCAGGATCGCCGCGCTGGTGCGCCCCGAATCCATCAGCATCGCTTGGATCTCGACGTAGGGCGCCGCGCCGAGCACCTCCGGATGCTGACGCACCTGCTCCACCAGCGAGGCCCAGTCGGCGAGACCGCCGGCCGGGCTGCTCAGCGTGGCATGCGAGGCCATACCCAGGATGCGCTCTTGGATTTCTTTGTGAAAGCCGTTCATGACCGACAGCACCACGATGAGCGCGACAATGCCCAGCATGATCCCGAGCATCGAGATCAGCGAGATGAATGAGATGAAGTGATTACGCCGCTTTGCCCGCGTATAGCGCAGGCCGACGAACAATGAGAGGGGATGAAACATGGCGCGCGATTAGACCACGTTACGCCGACGATAGATAGCTTCAGACCCAAGCTGACCTTGATCTTGTCGTTGTCGTCGCCGTTGTCGTTATCTTTACCGCTATCCTTATCGATGTCGATGTCGATGTCGATGTCGCTGCCGATTCCGCTGTCCCTGCCGATTCCGCTGTCCCTGCGCTCATCGAGCATCCGACCGACAACGACAAGGATCCCAGCTCTGCCGGGTGAATGACAAAGTAACAACCGAACAGATGGCAACCCCTTGCACGGCAACCAACAGATGACCCGCCTGACAGCTAACAGCGAACGGCCATCAATGACCACCAGACTCCCGGCGGAATGGGAACCCCAGGCCGCGGTGATGCTCACCTGGCCGGATGCGGACACCGACTGGGCCGAACAACTCGCGCTGGTCGAGACCCTGTATACAGGGCTCACCGCCATCATCGCGCTGCGCCAGCAGGTGTTGATCGTCTGTCGCGACCAGGCCCAGCGTGCACGCATCAGCGCGCAACTGGCGCGGGTCGGGGTCGCACCGAACGCCGTCATCTTCGGCCTGGCGCCGCGCAACGACACCTGGGCGCGCGATCACGGGCCGCTGACCGTTATCAACGCGCATGGCGATGCCCGCCTGGTGGATTTTCGCTTTAACGGCTGGGGCGGCAAATACCCAGCGGCATTGGACGACCAAGTCACCCCGACGCTGCATGCGGCGCGGCTGTTCGGCGATACCGAGCTGGACCAAAGCCCGTTGGTACTCGAGGGAGGCGCCCTAGACAGCGATGGTTGCGGCACGCTGCTCGCCGTTCGCCGTACGCTGGTCGATCCAGCGCGCAATCCCGGCTGGCAACAGACGGAGATCGAAACCGAACTGCGTAATCGGCTCGGCGCAACCCGTCTGCTGTGGTTGGAACAGGGCCGACTCAGCGGCGACGACACGGACGGCCACATCGACACCCTCGCCCGCTTCTGCGATACCCAGACCATCTGCTATGTCGCATCGTCGCATCCGAGCCACCCGGACCATGCCGAACTCCAGGCGATGCAACGGGAGCTACGGGCCCTGCGCCGCATTGATGGCCAGCCCTACCGGCTGATCCCATTGCCCTTGCCACGGCGGATGACCGACTCTCAGGGCAACCCCCTGCCCGCCACCTATGCCAATGTCCTGATCATTAACGGCGCGGTGCTGGTGCCGGTCTATGATGATCCGGCCGATCAGATCGCACTGGAGCGGCTGAGCGCCGCATTCCCCAGCCGCGAGATCCTCCCGCTGGACTGCCGACCCCTGATCCGCCAAGGCGGCAGCCTGCACTGCATCACGATGCAACTGCCGGCCGCATTAAGCCTATCGGCCGGCTGACCCCTGGCAGGCAGCTGGTTATATCCGTCGCACACGGATTTTCGGTCGCGATGCACGCCTCTCGCACCCGATCGCCGCGTTACGCCTCGTCGCCATAGTCCGGCTATGACTCGTCGGCGTGCCTTGCGCTCGGGCACGAGGGACGCACCTCGCTTTCCCGAAAACCCATGTGCGACGGGTATAACGCTGAGCGGCTCAGCCTGAGCGCCTGGCTCATGGTCGCGGCCAGGACGGCAGCTCGATCCTGAACACTTAACGTGCTCACTTGCTCCCAAGCCGGAGAGACCCTGCACCGATGCGTCCGCATCGCAATCGCTATCGGCATCGCTCGCGTCAGCCATCCGCGGGTCGATCCTCCCACAGCATCGCGGCAATGCGTTGATGCTCGGCCGATCCAATCAAGCGCCCGAGTTCCTCGTCCGAGCCGACCCCAGAGGATGCCAGCCAGCGCCGCTTCGCGGTACGAATGCGCCGCAGCGACAGCGCGATGCGCTCGGCGGGGATAGCGCCGCAAGCGATCTGCTCGGCCAGGGCCTCCATCAGGCTAAACTGGATATGCGTCTGCGGTTGCTGGCCGTAGAGGCCGCCGCCGCCGCCGATGAACAGGTCGCAGCCGGCATTGATGCCGCGGCTGACCAGCTCCGCCGCCGGCCAACGCCCCCAAACGCCGCGCATTTCCATATTGTCGGTGACGATCAGGCCGTCAAAACCCAGTTCATCGCGCAGCAGCCCGGTCAGGATCGGCCGCGACAGGGTGGCCGGATAGGTCGCGTCAAGCGCCGGGTAGAGGACATGGGCGGTCATCACCGCGGCCACGCCGGCCTCGACTGCCGCACGAAACGGGCGCAATTCCAAGGCAGCCAAGGCCTTGCGATCTCGCGTCACCACGGGCAAGTCATGATGCGAGTCCGTACTGGTGTCGCCATGCCCGGGAAAATGCTTGGCACAGGCGAGCAATCCCCGCTGCTGCAAGGTCCGCAGCTGACGGCAGCCGATTGTGGCGACGGCTTCAGGATCTGAGGCGAAGGCGCGGTCACCGATTACCGGATTGTCGGGATTGCTATCCACGTCCATCACCGGGGCATAGTTGAAGTTGATCCCCACCGCGGTCAGCTCGGCGGCGGTGACCGCGGCGGCCAGCTCGATCAGGCGCAACGAACCCGTCCGCGCGACATACCGACCCAGCACACGCGCCGACGGCAACTCGGTGAAGGGCGCGCGCAACCGCGCCACCCGACCGCCTTCCTGATCGACGCTGATTAGGGGCGGGTCGGATGCTGGATACAGTCGGTACAGCCCGCGGCACAGGCTTGCGACCTGGTGCGGGGACTCGATGTTGCGCCGAAACAAGATAAAGCCCGCCGGGCGCCAGCGCTCGACAACGCCCTCAATCTCGGCATCCAGGCGGGTGCCGTCGAAACCGAGAATAAACAGCCCGCCGGCATCGTGTCGTGGATTCATGGGGAGGTGTCGTTACCGCTTGTGGGTTTTCTGATGAGGGGCCAACTCCTTGGATGACCCTTGGAGGACCCTTGGATGACCCTTGGACGAAGGGACAAAGCGCAACCTTCGGCGGTACGCGCTCGGCGCGTCCCTGACCATTGCAAAAGTGTAAATTATACACTATGGTAGACCCAAGACCGATAAATCTAAGATCGGTAGACCCAAGATCGAGTCGGTAGACCCAAGATCGAGTCGCCGGCCGTCAGCGACAGCTTGCCAACGCCACCCCATGTCCAACCCCCGCCGCCATTGCTATGCCTACCCCCACCCGGCCGTGACCACGGACGTGGTGCTCTTCACCATCCGCGATGCGCAACTGCAACTGCTGTTGATCCGTCGCGGCAACCCGCCGTTTAAGGATTGCTGGGCGCTCCCCGGCGGCTTTCTCGACATCAACGAAGACCTGGATCAATGCGCGGCGCGCGAGCTGCAAGAAGAGACTGGCGTTGGTGATCTGTACCTAGAGCAACTCTGCACCTTCGGTGCGGTCGATCGCGACCCGCGCGAACGCGTAATCAGCGTCGCCTACTTTGCGCTGGCCCCCGCCGAGCGCATGCGCATCCGCGCTGGCGACGACGCCGCCGATGCACGCTGGTTCGCGATGAACGCGCTGCCGGAACTGGCCTTCGATCATCCGGAAATCATCCGCATCGCGCAGCAACGCCTGGTCTCGAAGCTAGACTATTCCACCATTGCCTTTCAGTTTCTGCCCGCGACCTTCACCTTGAGCGAGTTGCAACGGGTCTACGAGATCCTGGTTGATGCAGAGATCGACAAGCGCAACTTCCGCAAATGGGCCCTGGCCTTGCAACAGATTGAAGAGACTGGTGAGTTGCGGCGACGCGGCCGTCATCGCCCGGCCCGCGTGTATCGCCTGATCGGGCAAGACCGCGTGGCCTATCTAAGGTAAACCCCTCTTTAAGGTAAACCCCTCGGCAATAAGCCCAAAATCGTCAAACCGAAATGACCGGTCGGCCTTGTTGCAGGCCAGCCGCGTTCCGGAAAGCATCGCAGTCGGAGACGACCATGAACACCGCAGCAACCGAGACCCTCGCCCGCGACAAGATGCAGGTGCCGGAGCATCCGCAATGGCCGGTACTGGGCGAGTCCGCCAAGGCCGCGCTGAAACAGCGCATCAAGGCGCTGCTGGTCCAACAAAACGCCACACTGGTGGCCCACTACTATGTCGATGCTGAGCTCCAGGAACTGGCCGAGGAGTGCGGCGGCTACGTCGCCGACTCGCTGGAGATGGCGCGTTTCGGCGCCGCCAGCGACGCCGCCACGCTCGTGGTCTGCGGCGTGCGCTTCATGGGCGAGACCGCCAAGATCCTCAACCCCGAAAAGCGCGTGCTGATGCCGGAGCTGCGCGCCACTTGCTCGCTCGATGAGGGCTGCCCGGCGGATGCCTTCAGCGCCTTTTGCGACGCGCACCCAGAGCGCACCGTGGTGGTCTACGCCAACACCTCGGCACGGGTCAAGGCGCGCGCGGACTGGGTGGTGACCTCCAGCATCGCCTTGCCGGTCGTCAAGCATCTGCAGGCCCAAGGCGAAAGCGTCTTATGGGCGCCGGACAGGCACCTGGGCCGCTATGTTCAGCGCATGACCGGTGCCGACATGCTGCTCTGGGACGGCGCCTGCGTGGTGCACGAGGAATTCAAAGGCTTCGCGCTCGACCGCGTCCGCCGGCTACACCCGGACGCCGCCGTGCTGGTGCACCCCGAGTCCCCGGACGAGATCGTCGAACAGGCCGACGTCGTCGGCTCCACGACGCAACTCATCAAGGCGGTGACGGACCTGCCGAACCAGGAATTCATCGTCGCCACCGACGAGGGCATCTTCTGGAAGATGCACCAGCTCGCACCCGGCAAGACCCTGATCGCCGCCCCCACCGCTGGCGAAGGGGCTACCTGCGAGAGCTGCGCCCATTGCCCCTGGATGGCCATGAACGCCTTGCAGAACCTAGAGCAGGTGCTGCTGCGCGGCGACCAGGAGATCCAGATCGACGAGGCCGTGCGCCAACGCGCGGTGCCGCCGATCCAGCGCATGCTCGACTTCGCCCGCGAGCACGGCATTGGCGCGGGCCGAGACACCGATTGAACCCGGTACCAGCACAACACGGATGCCTGCCCCGGCAGAGCCGGGGCAGGCATCGCGAATCTCAGCAGACAAAAGGCCAGCCCGGATGTTGCCCCTGTTGAACCATTCGCGCAACAATCACCAGCGCGAAAGCCGCCCAATTGCAACCGCCTGGTGCGTCATCACCGGGCCGCCCTCGGCCGGCAAGACCTCGGTCATTCAGGCCCTAGCCGCCCGGGGCCACCGCACCGCCGCCGAGACCGCGCGGGCGCACCTCATGACCCTCGGCAAGTCCCCCGAAGAGATCGCCGCGGACCCTGCGCCGCGAATCGATATCCAGCACGCCATCCTGCGGCGCCAACTCGGCGTCGAGGGCGCCCTATCGCCGCTCAGCCGCGTCTTTCTCGACCGCGCGCTACCGGACAGCCTCGCCTATTTCCGGCGCCTGAAGCTCCCCGAGACCGAGCTGATCGAGCTCAGCCGGCGCGCGAGCACCTATCGCTATCGGCATGTCTTCTATCTGCAAGGGCTACCGCTGGAGCGCGACGGGCTGCGCTGCGAGGACGACGCCGAGGCGCGCGCACTCGGCGAACAGATCTACGCCGCCTATGCCTCCCTGGGCTACATCCCGACCCGCATCCCCGCCTTCGCCGAGCTACCGCCGCAACAGGCCATCGAGCGACGCCTCGCGCTCTTGCTGGCCCGGTTATCGCCGCGGCGTTCTGATCGTCACCAGGCCCCAGCGTCCTGACGCATCCCGCGCCGCTCCAGCGGCGCCTGGCCCTGCGCGGTCGGTGGGCTGGGCAGGTCTTCGCATTCCCCGCCGAAAGCGCATCGTCGGGTTACGCTATCGCTAACCCGACCTACAGCTACAGCTTGAGCCCCCGTCCCGGAACTCGGGCAGGTACCTGAACCGGCTCGCACAGCGCAGGTTCACGGACGAGAGGTAGAAAGCGCCGCCGCGCAGCACGCGCGACACCCCGCCGCCACCTTCGCCGGTTCTCTCGTAGAAGCTGTCGCACCATTCCCAGACGTTGCCGGCCATGTCCGCGATCCCGAGCTGGCGCTGATCGGAGCGCGGGAACAGGCCGACCGTCGAGGTGCCGCCAAGGCCGGCCTCAACGCTGTTGCAGATACCGTCCTCCCAGTCGCCGCACCAGGGGTACTCGCAGCCGCCGGGGCCGCGGGCGGCGGCCTCCCATTCCTGCTCGGTCGGCGGACGACCGCCGGCCCAGCGGCAGCAGGCCTCGGCCTCGTGGAAGCTGACGCCGACCACGGGCTGGCTCGGGTTGTTGTAGACCTTGTCGCGCCAGTTGTCCGGCTCGGTGACGCCCTCGGCTTCTCGCCAGGCCCAGCCTTGGTCTGACCAATAGCCCCGCTCCCGATAGCCGCCGGCGTCGATGAAGGCGGCATATTGGCTGTTGGTGACCGGGTAGCGCGACAGCAGGAACGGGGTGTCGATGCGCAGCGGTTGATTGTCGTCGCCGTAGACGTAGTCGCCGGGCGGCACCTGGACATAGGCCGCCGGATCGCGCAGGTCCTTGATGCGCGGGTCGCCGAGCCGACCGAGGCACAGGCCGAGGCCGTGGCGGGCCTTGACCGGGATCTCGTCTTCGATGGCGTCGCGCGCGACTCGGCGCATGCGCTCGGCCAGGGTCGGGCTGGGGCGGTCGCCCTTGGCGATGCAGAGTTCCAGGGCCTCGGCGACGAAGACGGCCGGGGCCGGGTTGGCCTTGACCTGTTCGCGCCGCAGGTCCGCGGCCAGGCGTTGGAGCAGGCCCTGGCGCCAGGGGCCGCCGGTGCCGATGCGGGCGTGGAAGGCCTCGCCGGCGAACAGGAACTTGAGCGTCAGACGCCATTCCGGTTGCTGCCAGCGCGCGAGGAAGACCTGCTCCAGGGCGGCGTCGTCGAGGCGGCGGTGGGCGATGCGCTCGGCGGCGAGGAATTCTTGGATGCTCAGATGATAAAAGGCGGCGCCGCCGTCGGCCTGGGGCAGCAGCAGCCCGGAGCGGGTGAGCAGGTCTTCGCGCCATTCGGCGGGGCTGATGCGCGCCTGTTCGTGGTCGCCGACCAGGTTGGCGTAGCCGCACAGCAGGCGCTCGATCTCCTCTGCGCTGGCCCTGGCCTCGGGGGTGGCGCGCTGCTCGCCCAGGTCCTCGCCGCTGTGCATGCCGTAGGCAATGGCCTCGAGGCGGCCCTTGACCGGGACGCGCTCGCGGGTCTCGTCGAGGTAGCGGTTGTGCAGCACGTTGTCGCAGATGCGCCGGTAGAGGGCGTAGATGTCATCGGGCAGTTGCCGGCCGTCGAGCAGCAGCAGGGCGCTGCCTTGGACCAGGTGGGCCTGGAGCAGCGCGGGGTCGAGGCCGTCGGGGCGCTCGCGCTGGGTGATCCACCAGGCCAGGGCGCGCTCCAGGTCGTGGCGGCTGCCGTCGCGGCGTCCGGCGGCGACGGCCAGGCCGGGCCAGAGGTCGCGCAGGCGCACGAGCACGGGCAGGCGGCGGCGCAGGTCCGTCGGCTCGGGCTCGGCGTACTCATCAGGCGGGGCCGGGCGCTGGTCGTCGGCGCCGAGGCCCAGGGCGCGCAGCAGCACCCAGCGGCAGAAGGTGGTCTTGCCGGCGCCGGGGGCGGCCGGGCAGTACAGGGAGTCGTGCGCGATGCGCCCGAGCAGCAGCGTCGGGGCTTGGCGCTCGGGGTCGATCGCCGCCCGATGCGGCTCGGCGTCGGTCACGGCCTTGGGGTCCGGCGCCGGCGGCCTGGTCAGCGCCGGCACATAGACCTGGCCGAGGCGGATGGCGCGGCCGTCGCGCAGGCCCTTGCCGAGCAGGTCGAGGTCGGCGTGGCGTTGGCGCAGCCAGCTGCGGTAGCGCTCGGGGATGTCCGGGGCGCGGGGCGGCTGGGGCCGGATGGGCTGGGCGGTCGCCAGCGCCAGCGCGATCTCGACGGCGCCGTCTTGGTCGGCACCGGGCTGATTGCGGTCCGGCTGCCACTTGCCCTGCACCCAGAGTCGATGAATAACCCGCACCCGACGCGGCTTGGGGTGCAGCTCGATCCATTGGTAGGCGTTGGGATAGCCGCCGTGCTCGTAGACGCAGCCGGCGGCGATCTCCAGGCAGTTGCGCTCCGGGTCCGGGGAGAGCACGCGCTGGGTCTCGGGGTCGTGCAGGTGGCCGCGCAGGATCAGGTCGCGGTGCAGGCGGCAGGCGCGCGGGGCCTCGCGGGCATCGAATTCGGCGAGGTAGTCCCAGGGGTGGTGGAGCAGGGCCAGTTTCCAGTCGGCACCCGCGGCCTCGGCGGTGTCGATGGTCTGATTGAGCTGCCAGCGCCCGAGCAGCAGGTTGCCGCGGTCGGTATCGCCCTGGGCCATCCAGGCGGAGTCGAGGCCGGCGATATGCAGGCGTTGGTCGTGCAGGATCAGCGTGCGGTGCCACCAGGGGAGCGGTTGGTCTTGGCCGAGCCAGGCGCCGTAGAAGGTCAGGTAGGCGGCGTGGCGCTTGAGCAGGGCGTTGCGCTCATCCTCGTCGGAGAGGACCTCGGCGATGGCATCCGGGGACTCGCTTTGGAGCAGATCAGCCTGGACGGCCCGCGCGGAGCGCTTGACGGCGGCGCGATCCACGTCGCGGTTGCCGGGGACCAGCAGCAGCCGATCGCGCTCGGGTGCCGTCCCCTGCCCTGCCGCCAGCTTGGGCCAGAGCTGCCGGCCGAGCCATTCGTCCGCCAGCGCATATTCGGCGGCTCGGCCGCTGAAGGCGAGGTCGCCGGTGATAACCACCAGGTCCGGCACCAGGCCGGCGGCGACATCGTCGCCGATCCGGCCGGCCAGGTGGCGCAGGATGGGGTCGGCATCCCAGCGCCGGTCGACGCGGAAGTGGATGTCGGAGAGGTGCAGCAGGCGGATGGGGGTGGGGCTTGGCATCCGGGAAAGCCTTTTGTCGGATCGGGGGCCCTAGGATAGCAAGTAAGACGCGGCGAGAGGGCTCAGCACAACGGCGGCGAAGGCTCTTAATCGTCCCGCTCAAGAGGCGTCGCCTGTTTGAAGCCGCCGACGCAGCGGCCATACCCTCTCCGCTGCGTGTCTCCCTGCGAGAAACATCAGCGTCGTTACAGGATACGCGCAGGTGAGGCCGGGCGAGCTCACTCGCCACGCCGCGGGCTCGGCGCGGCGGCTGATCCGCGGCAATTGAAGAGGGCTCACACGGAGCCACGGAGATACGGAGCGCGAGGTGCCGATCGCGAAGGGATCGGCTCTGCGCTCGTGCATCCACGGCTGTTCGGCACGGCATCAAAGGCCCGGAAACGGTAGGGTGTATCCGCCCTTGCATCTTCAGAACGCCAGCGAGGTCTTGCGCGCCGGACTGCGGCTGTTGGAGCAGCGCGAACGGGAAGATACCGCGCGCCTGCAGGCCCTGCGCGACGCGGTCGATGCCGGGATCAGCGACTTGGATGCGGGGCGCTTCGCGACCTTGTCGGGCCCCGGCGAGGTCGAAGCCTACGTCGCGGAGATCGCCGCCGAGCCTATGTCGGTCGCGGGCACCGAGCCGGAGGCGTGAATCGGCTGATCGTCTCGGCGGCAGCGCGTCGGGATATCGCAAACGCCTTGCATCATAGCCATGGTCGCTGGGGGCCGGATCAGCGGCGACGCTATCAGGCGCTCATCGTCCGCGCGCTGGACGACCTGCGGCACGAGCCGATGCACCCGGCGAGTCGAGCCCGCGACGAGATCAGGTCCGGCGTGCGGACCCTGCACATTGCGCGATCAGGCCAAGCCGGTCGTCACCTCCAGGTCTATCGGCTTGATGCGGATGGCAACGTCGAGCTCATCCGTCTTCTGCACGACGCCATGGACCTGCGGCGCGGGCTTGCCGGGCGCTGAGCAAATCGGGCGCTGAGCAAATGGGAAGCGGTAAGCGACAGCGAACCGCATAAGTGCGCCGGGATGCGGTTCGTTGCCCACCGCCTCCTCTACACTTGTCCCAAGCCGCCGACGCAGCGGCCACGCCCTCCCCGCGCCCTGTCTCCGTGTGAGAAACATCGGCGTCGTCGTAGGAGGCTCGGAGGTGAAGGCGAGCGTGCTCGTCCGCCGCGCCTCGGACCCGGCCTGGCTGCCGATCCGCGGCAATCGAAGAGGTCTCACACGGAGCCACGAACAGGTCCGGCACCAGGCCGGCGGCGACATCGTCGCCGATCCGACCGGCCAGGTGGCGCAGGATGGGGTCGGCATCCCAGCGCCGGTCGACGCGGAAGTGGATGTCGGAGAGGTGCAGCAGGCGGATGGGGGTGGGGGTGGGGATGGGGCTTGGCATCCGGGTAAGCCTCCTGTCGGATCGGGTCGGGTCAGGTGCGTTAGCATAACAAGTCGCATGCGGCGAGCCCTAGCGCACCCTATCACAGCGCCGGGATGCGGTACCTGCCCCTGCCCATACGACGCGCCAGCGCCTTTAACCTAGAAAGAGCAGTTGACCGGGAAGCTCACGAAGTGCACGAAGAAGAACACAAAGAAAAACAATGGTCAAAGACCCGGGTACCGCGGCGAAGCTGCTCACCTGGAGGGTGCGTTGCCAATTTTCCCTATCCTTCTGAAGCCCTTCGTGTTCTTCGTGCTCTTCGTGGTTCAACGACCGACTCTAGGTTTAACGGCAGCGCCCTTAAGACGGTGTCCCGGGGCAGAGCCAAGGCACCAGGCGGGGAGATGATCCTCACGGCGCGCCAGAAGCTGGGCAAGCATTCCCTCTATCCGCTGCATTCGAGTCCGCGGCCGCGGGCTCGGGTGACGCGTCGCTGACCCGGCCTACGGCGAATACATGCTCAGCAGTAGGTCGGGTTACCTGGCAGTTTACAGCCTCCGCGCGGCGGGAGACGTCAGCGGGGCTCGGTCGGCGGCGGCCCGAGGAAAAGGCGAGGTAAACGGGCCCGTAGCAGATGCCCGATCGTCAGGCTCGCCATCGCCATGCCGCGCTCAGAGTCTAAGCCGGCGCCTCGGCAAAGGAGTTTGGCGACATAGGTGGACCAGTCGGTCTCGAGGGTGCGGCACCTGCCGCACCGGGCAGGCAACTGAGGCGGATACCAATCAGGCCGCGGGGCGAAGCCGGGCGTGCCGCATCAGGACTAAACCTGCAAGCAGGAGTGCCGGCGTGGCAGGGATCGGTGCCGCCGCCGGAAAGCCTTCATCGAAAGTGACATTGAAGGCGACCAGCTGGTTGGTGGAGAGAGGGTCACCATCGTCCGCCACCATCAGCAATGGGCGTTGCAGCCCGCTCCAGGGGCCGAAGGCGAGCCCTTCCAGGTTGTTGAAGATCAGGCCGAGGGTGGCGAGGTCGAGCAACTCGGACTTGTCCGCCGCACTGAGCAGGCCGGCCTGCTAGTCGGTGCCGATTTCGGTCCTGCCTGAGACGTCGCCGGCAGCGCTGACATCGACCTCGAACAGGCGAACATCGAAGCCGATCCCGACCGCACGCTCAAGGGCCAGCAAACTGTCGCCACCCGTGGACAAGAGAGCGACCAAACCCTTCTGGCCAGGGGTGTTGTCGAGGAGGTATGGATATTCTGCAATGGCCTGCCCTGTAGCGAGGTCGAAGCGGAACAGGCGGGTGAGTTCGCTGCCGCCGCCCGTCAGCTCGTCTTGACTGAGCCCCTCCTCGGCCCCTGTGAAGATCTCGCCGCCGTTCGGCATGAGCGCCACGCCCTCGAAGCCACGGTTGTGCCGGATGCCGTTAGGGGCGATGGGGTCGAACGCTGCCGGCAACGGCAATTCCTCGACGACGACCCCAGCGCTATTCACCCGACCAACGAAGGGCTCGAAGCCGCCGTTGTTGGCATCGTTGGCGTTGGCGTTGCCTTCCGTGCTGACCCACCAGCTGCCGTCCGCACGGATATCCAGGCCTTCGGGATCATCGTTGTTTCCGCTCAACGCTAGCGGCAGCCGCGAGGTGGCGATGGCGTCCCCGTCGTCAAGACTGCCGTCCGACATTTCGCATGAAATGATCGACGCGCGCAACAGGCAAGACCTGACCTTTCCTCCTCTGGCGCGTCAGCCTGGGCGGCAACCCGCAGGGGCACATGCAATACATTGACCCTAACCACGGCTGCGTCGCCCTGCGCGACGTACCGATAGAAGAGGTCTGGCGCGCCAATCCGGGGCCTCGCCTTGCATCAGCTCGATGCCCAAGGGACCGAACTTCAGATGCACGCAATGCGTCAACCGCTCATGGCGCTTCGGCGTCCGTGGGGATTAGCTCTTGTTTTTGCGGCGACAAAATCAGGGCGTAGACGAAATCCGCATCATATATTAGAATTTAGTTGTTCACTAATATATTGGAGCTAAAGACATGCTTACATGCAGTTCGATGCGTGTCGCCCTGATCCTGTCCGCCCTGTTGCTGGGGCTCGGCGTCCTGCTCGGTGTGGTTGCCCTCATCACGCCATTTGTGGTGCCGACCAGCCAATTGGCGCTGCTGCTGGTGCTGACCGGCGCGGCGCTATTCGCGCTGGTGTTTATGGATGCTTTGTTGCCCAATGCGGGCCATCGGCTGAATGGCTGCCAGCACTAAGCATCAGGTCAGCTCGACACAGACAAGGCGGCGGGGCTGCCGCTCTCAACCTAGGCTAGTTGGAACCCTAGGCTAGTTGGCCCCGATCAACGCCTGCTTTGCGCGAGCGAAACGCGCCTCAAGCCCCTCGACGGCGTTGGCCGGAGTGCACAGGTACCATTCCCGCAGCAGCGTCGAGGCATCGGCGAGCGGGTCTGCGTCGCCCTCGCCCATGTGGCCGCGCAGTCGACTGACTTGCAGCTCCATGCGCTGTTGCCTCAATTCCTGCGGTGAGTCGGCACCAGCGGTGATCTCCAGGTGCAGGCACAGATCAATCCGGCGCTTGGCGTTATCGGTCATTTGCTGCGCCAGCCGGGCGCGGGCTTCGGCGTTGCTGGCGGCACCGATGATTTGCTCGAAGCTGTTGTCCAGCCGCTCGGCCAGGTCCCGATCGTCGATGGCGGGTAGAGCGGTCCATTGGTCGCGCAGGGTATCGACATCGGCGTTGTCCGCGCTGGCGACAAGCCTTTTGGCGGCGTCGTCGCAGAAGGCCGCACGCTGCTCCAACCTGGCCACGGCCGCCCACCGCGCGGTCTCTTCGAGTGACTTGAGGCGGCGATCGGCGGCGTCGATTGCGTCGTTCCATCGCCGTTGCAGCGCTTGCACGACTTGCCGCGGCAGGGCTAGGCCCTCGGTTTCATGCCAGCGTGTCTCTAGGGCGCGCAAGTCCGCGCGCAGGCGATCAGGGTCGACCTCGATGTTGTTCTCGCTGACGACTGCGCTGAGTTCATCGCAGATGGCCTCACGGGCGGCTTGGTGCTCGCGCATCTCGGATTCTCTCGCCTGCTGCTGTTCGGCACGGCGGGCGAATACGGCGTCGCTGGCGCCGCGAAATGACTTCCAGAGTGCATTTTCGTCGCGTTGGCGGCCTGGTACCGTGGTTTGCCAGCGTTGTTGCAGGTCTTTTGCGGCGTCAATGGCACGATGCAGATCGGGCTCTTCAACCAGGACGCGCATGCGTTCGATCAGGTCCTGCTTGAGGGCGTAATTTTGTTGGCGCTGCGCATCCAGGGCCTTGTCTAGGCGTCGCATCAGCTTGCGAAAGCGACCTTCCAGCGGCTTTTGCTGTTTGCCCTCGATCGGTCCGAGCGCGCTCCAGGCCTGGCGCATCTCGCGCTCGGCGCGGGCGGCCTTCTTCCAGTCCATACGCTCCCAGTCCGCTTGGGCAAGAAAGGTCTCCAAGTGCTCGCACAGGACCCTGCGTTGCTCGCTGTTGGCCGCGCGGATCTTGGCCCGAGCGTCGAGGAAGGGGCGGCAGCGCTGGTGCACGCGCTCGGCGGCGGCCTGGAATCGCTGCCAGAGCGCATCATTGGCTGGTGCGCTGCCGCGGTCAAGTTCGCGCCAAGCGTCACGTAGTTCGCGCAGCCGATTGGCCATCGGCTCCAGCGCGTGCTCGGAATCATCGGCCAGGGCCTCAATCTGGCTACAGAGTTCGTCGCGCTTGGTGTCGGTGCCCCAGCGACGCCAGCGTTGCAGCTCGTGCAGTTGCGGCGCGATTTGCTTGAGATGGGTCTCCGCCGGTACGAGGTCCCGCGCTGGAAGTCCGCAGGCGCGCGCCTGCGCCAGCGTAGCGGTGATGCTTTGATACAGCGGCTCGGCCTTTTTAAGTTGTCCCTGCTCGAAGTGTTGGTCCAGTTCGGACAGGCGCTCAGGCAGGGCCGCCAGCTTGCGCGCGACCTGATCACGATGTTTGTCCAGCCGCTGCTGAAGCTGTTGCAGCGCTGCCGCGCAGGGGCTTAGCCTGTCGTTTGTCGGCGTGCCCGTTGAGGCATTGGGAGCAATGCGCTCATAGCGCTGGCGCAGTGCGTTGACGCCTTTGCGGTCGAGTTCGCCGCCGCGCTCCAGCAAGGCCTTGGCGTCGGCCAACAGCGCTGCCTCGGCGCGCGCTCGATGGACGGCCTCCTCCAGCCGGCTGCGATGTGCGCCAGTCGCGGCCAGCGCCTCGCGATAGGCACGCGCCGTGGCATTGTCGGCAGCCGGTTCAATCTGCTCCCAAGCCTGCTCGATCTCGCTCTGGCGCCGCGCCAGTTCGGCAAGGTCCGTCAGGGTTGCGAGCCCGCCCATCTCCTTGGTCAGCTCCCCGCGACGCTCGGCGGCATCGGCCAGTGCCTGCGCCTCGGCCAGTTCTGCCGCATGTTGCTCGGCATAGTCGTTATAGGCATCGACAAAGGTCTGTCGCAGTTTCAGATAGCGAGCCCGAATCCCGGCATCCGCCTCGGCCTGGAGGTCGGCCCATTGCTGTTCGATGTGGCCGAGCAGGGCATGATCCTGCACCCAGTTGCCGAAGCGGCCCAGGCGTTCGAGCTTTTCGCATAGGGCCTCAGTTTGCGCGCGCACGAACCGCGGGCGTTCTGCGCGGTCGTTGATCTCCTTCAGCCGCTCGCGGGTCAGTCGATAGACGCGTTTGTCGCGTTTGGCGACGCCTCTTGCCACCTGCTCCAACGCCGCTTTGTCTCGCAGGTGCTCGGCGGCCGCGAGGCGATTGGCGGCCAGCATGTCATTGACGGCACAGCCGGCAAGTACCTCTTGGGATTCGAGCCTGGTAATCGCGATCCGGCGCAACTCGGCATCGGTGGCCTGGACCGCCAGCTGGGCCAGCATCGCCTGGTCCTCGACCTTCGCCAATTCGACCAAGCGCTCTTCTAGGGTCGGGCTCGGGGACTGCGGATCGACGCCGCAGAGCAGCTTACGGTATCGTGCCGAGGCCAGTTCGCGGATACCAATGATGGCGTCGTCCCGGGCGATGCGGCGCAGTGCCTGCAAGTCGGTCAAGGCATGGCATGCATCGCGCCTGGCGGCGCTGTCGGGGGAATTGAGGGCGGTCTCGATCAGTTGATCGGGGTCAATGGCGTCGCGGCTTTCAGTGGCGCGGCCGAAGAGTCGCTTAAAGAACATGACAGCCTGCGGTATTTGGAGGCGAAAAACCCGGGATTGTACCCGACTGGCGGGGTCTTTATCCTTCGAATCGGCGTTCGACGCCGTCAATACTCCGTTAATGCGATTCTTGGCAATCACTCAGGCTGTCGGGATCATGACCCAGCCCGGCAAAGCCCGAGTCGTTATCGTTGTCGCAATAACCTGTCCGCACGACAACAACAACGAGGATGCTTCGACGCTGTGTTCGAATCTTGCTGGGTCAGGACCTCAGGCACGGATCGGGGCAGGTATCAGGGCGCATAGTAGAGCGGCCCACCGGGACCCAGCGGCCATTCCGCGATCACCCAGAGCCCAAGCAGCAACGACCACAGGCCCGCGAACACCAACGCATAGGGGAGCATCAGCGCTAGCAGGGTGCCGAGACCGGCTTGCGGCTGATAGCGCCGCAGAAAGGCGAGGATAATGACCAGGTAGGGGTTGAACGGCGTAATGCCGTTGGTCACCGAGTCGCCGACTCGATAGGCCACCTGGGTCAGCTCAGGGCTGATGCCAACCTGCATGAACATGGGCACGAATACCGGCGCGAACAGCGCATACTTGGCCGATGCCGAACCCATGATCAGGTTGCCGATCATCACCAGCACGACGAATGCCAGCACCAGCCCCGAGGTGTTCAAGTGCAGCCCCGCCAGCCAACCGCCGCCGGTAATGGCGAGCATCTCGCCGAGTCGGGAATGCGCGAAGCAGGCGATGAATTGAGCGGCGAAGAATGCGAGCACCAAGTATGGCCCCATGGTCCGCATGGTCTCACCCATCATTTCCACCGCGTCGCGGTCGTTGCGGATGCTGCCGGCGCCGAGACCGTAGGCAAGGCCGGTCGCTAGGAAGACCACCAGCAGCAAGGGTATCAATGCCTCCATCCAACGGGGAAAGTGCGCGCCCTGACCAGCCAGCGGCGCGCCAGGGATCAGCACGGCGGCGAGAATCAAGACCGCGAGCACCAAGAATGTCAGGCCCGCCCGACGCAGCCCGTTATTTTCCGACGCGATTGTATTCGCGGCCAAGGTAGGGGGCGGGTTCCGGGAGGGCTTCCGCGGCGGAGTTTGGGGCTTTGCGGCTGCGCTCGAGGCCAGACGCGGCTCAACCACGCGCACCGTCACCAAGGCACCGGCCAGCGTCAGCACAAGCGTCGAGACGATCATGAACCACCAGTTGGCACTGATCGCCACCCGGTAGTCTGGATCGAGCAGCGCCGCACCGGCGGTCGAGAGGCCGGCCAACAATGGGTCGAGCCCGGTGATAAAGAGATTGGCGGAGAAACCGCAAGTGACGCCTGCCGTGACCGCCGCGATGCCCGCCAGCGGCGAGCGGCCCGCCGCTAGGAACAAGGCCCCGGCCAGCGGAGGAAGCACCACATAGCCAGCGTCCAACGCCAGCGAGGACAGAATGCCGACAAACACCGTCGCTGGTACCAACAATGCCGACGGCGTCGCCGACAACAGCCGCCGCAGCAGCACTGGCAGTAGCCCGGAGCGTTCGGCGACGCCGATGCCGAGCAGACCGACAAGAACCAGGCCCAACGGAGGGAACTGAACGAAGTTGTCCACCAGATGCGACAGCCACCACCAGAGCCCTTCGCTGTCGATCAGGCTCAGAGGCCGGATGGTTTCAAGCTGGGATTGGCCGTCGCGCTCGACGCTGCGTTGTACCTGCCAGCCGAACCAGACCGCAAGTTGCGACAACAGCATCAGCAACAGAGTGCCGAGCGCGAACAGCGTGGCCGCATCGGGCAAGCGATTACCGGCGCGCTCGACCCAATTGAGCCAGCCGGCGCTGCCGTTGCCGATGCCTGTCATCGCAGAGCCACATCAGCTTGCGCCGCCGATGGGCTATATCGGTGCGTTTTCGTTGTCATGCCGCAATTCCTGAGTCTTAGCTGCATGCTTGAGTCGTTGCTAGGCCAGCCATTCGCCAATGATGTTCTTGGTGAGCATGATGGCGGCGATGCTGGTGGCAATGAAAATCAACGCCAGCAGCCAGTGCCAGGCGCGTGCGAACAGTCGCTTGATACGTTGCCAACCGCGCAGATCGGCGCCCGGGGAGGCGGGCACATGTTGGAACGTCATGATAAAGACGTAGCCGCATAGGCACCAGACCAATCCGGCGATGGCGGGTAACAGCACCTGATCAGTGCGCGGGGCTTCCGTCAGCAGCAACAAACCCGTGCACAACAGCAACAATGCGAAGCCCGCAAGCGCTAAAAAGGGTGCCGCCGGGAGCATCCAGCGAGCGAGGCGATGTAGCCTGTCAAGCATCGAAATCTCGTGTCGAGCATCGGAGTCTGAGAGTGTCGAGCATTGGCACCTTAGGGTGTCGAGCATCGAGTAGCTGTCGCGACCAGGGTGATCCGCTTGGTTCTGCCCTGAGGGACCGCGCTGGTCAGGTAAACAGCGGGGCGTAGGCCGTCAGCGTGCGCTCCCGGTAGCGCGTACCGTCGAGTTTCTTGGCAATGCGGTCGACGGTAACGCGATCCGCGTCGCCTAGGGCGAGCACGGCGGCGACCTTACTGGCATCGCCCTCGTTGTTGAGGGTGATGTCGACTTGTTGGACACCCGCTTCAGTGAGCACCTGGGTGATTTCCTCGACGGTCACATCGGCTGGCAGGTTGCCAATCACGATTCTTTGGGTCATGGCGATAGCCTCTCTATGATGCCTATGATGCCGCGTGCGTCTTGCCAACGCTTGGCGTGTTTACCCCGCCATGATCCATTCGCAGCGCTTGATGCGCAAACTGCGCATGGCTCGGGGCATCGGCCTCGATCAGCCTGAATCGGCGCCTGGGTCAGCCAGGTCCGCGGGCGACTTCACCGGTTGCATAACCGCACGCGCAGCACGATCTTAACCTAATGCTAACAGCACTGGTAACCACTGTATCATGACCGCCGTTCACCTCAACGCACCCGACATTGATCCCAATGAGGTCGAATATTTTGAGAGACTCGCCCACCGCTGGTGGGACGATCAAGGCCCGTTCTGGCCGCTGCACAAACTCAACGGCTTTCGCGCGGGATTCGTGCGCGACCAACTCTGCCAGGCATTCGGCCGTGATCCGCAAGCGGATCATCCGCTGGCGGGGTTGCGTATCCTCGACATCGGCTGCGGTGGCGGCATCCTCAGCGAGTCCGTCGCCCGAATGGGCGCGAGCGTGACCGGGACCGAGATCACCGAGAAGAACATCCGCGTCGCGCAGATCCATGCCGACTGGGGCGGGCTCGATATCGACTACCGCCTGATCACCGCGGACGACCTGGCCGCCACCGGCGAAACCTTCGATGCCGTGCTGAACATGGAGGTGGTCGAGCATGTCGAGCATTTGCCAGATTTTCTGGCGAGTTGCGGTCGGCTGGTCCGTCCCGGAGGCGTCATGGTGGTCGCCACCATCAATCGCACGCCGATCGCCTGGCTCATGGCCATCGTCGGCGCCGAGTACCTGCTCGGCTGGCTGCCGAAAGGTACGCATCACTATCGCAAGCTCGTCAAACCCGCCGAGCTGACGGCAGGGCTCGGTGATGCGTATCGGCTGCTGCACCGGACCGGCGTTCGGGTCAATCCCTTCAACCGGGCGTTTTCATTCACAGGCTTTGAAGGCGTCAATTACATGATGCTGTTTCAGCATGGGCAGGGGGCTTAAAGCGATGACAGAGCAGAGCCTAATGCGGATCGCCCTGTTCGGCGCCACCGGCGGCACCGGCACGGAGGTCTTGGAGCAAGCCCTGGCGCAGGGCCATCGAGTTCGGGCACTGGTACGTGATCCGGCCAAGCTGACCGAGCGCGAAGGCCTGATACTCATTCAGGGCGATGTGCTGGATCAAGCCGCGGTGGATCAATCTGTCCAGGGCAGCGATGCGGTGATCTGTGTCTTGGGTAGCCACGGCAGTTCCGAACCGGTCGAAGACCGCGGTACCGAGCACATACTGGCTGCCATGAAAGACCAGGGCCCGCGCCGCCTGATCGCGGTGACCTCCATGGGTGTTGGCGATAGCATCGATCAGGTGGCGGCGTTCTTCCGCGCCATCATGAAATTGACCCTGAAACGCGTCATGGAGGCAAAAGAGCGCCAGGAGCGGGCCATCATGGCCAGCGATCTAGACTGGACCATCGTCCGTCCCGGCGGCCTCACCGATGGACCAGCCACCGGCAACTATCAGTCCGGCCTGGACAAGTCCATCAGAGCCGGCCGCGTCTCCCGTGCCGATGTGGCCGACTTCATTCTCCGGGAACTCTCGGCGGGCAACTTTATTCGTCAGACTCCCTCGATCAGTTGAGGGGTAGCGATCAGGTCCGGGGTAGACCAAGACCGACCGGACCGCTCCCCAGTGAAGGGGTTCGCCTCCGGCGTCTGCCCAGGTGCCGCGCACCATCATTGAGCGTTGAGCGCATGTGATCGGATGCGCTGTCGCTTTCCCGCCCTCGGCGCTTGCCGGCGGTCATGGCTGCCTGAAAGGTCTGGAATCGACTCGGGGTTTCTGCAATTGGGCGCTATTGTTTACCGATGCGTTCCTGCCAGGCGCGCGCGGCGGCCAAGATCGCGTCCGGCTCCAGCGTCAGCGGCTGGCCGTCGCGGATGACCTGGCGGCCGCCGATCCAAACCTGAGACACCTGATTGCTGCTTGCGGCGTAGACCATCTGCGAGCAGGCATGATACAGCGGCTGGGTGTGCGGGTTGCGCAGGTCCAGGGCGACGATGTCCGCGGCCTTGCCCGGCTCCAGCGAGCCGGTCTGCTCATCAATGCCAAGCGCCTTGGCGCCGTTGATGGTGGCCATGCGCAGCGCCGCCTCGGCGGGTACGGCCGAGGCTGAGCCAGCAACGCCCTTGGCCAGCAGCGCGGCGGTGCGCATCTCTGCAAGCAGGTTGAGGTCGTTATTGCTGGCGGCACCGTCGGTGCCGAGGGCGACATTGACGCCGGCCTCAAGTAGCCTCGCCACCGGGCAAAAGCCGCTGGCGAGCTTGAGGTTGGATTCCGGACAGTGTACGACGTGGCTACCGGTCTCGGCCAAACGCTCGATCTCGGCGTCCTCAAGCTGGGTCATGTGGACGGCGACCAGTCGCGGGCCGAGCAGGCCCATCTGGTCGAGCCGCGCCATGGGACGCTCACCCTGGTCGCGCAGGGACTGCAGGATCTCGTCGCGCGTCTCATGCAGGTGAATGTGGATGGGTACCTCAAGCTCGTCCGCCAGCACGCGCACCCGCGCAAGCGGTGCATCGGAAACCGCGTAGGGGGAGTGCGGCGCAAACGCGGTGCGCACCAGACCCTGGCCGTTTCCCTGTCCTCGGTAGTGATCATGCATCTCCAGACCGCGGCGCAGATAGTCGTCGGCGCTGTCGGCATAGCGGGTCGGAAAATCGACCAGGATCATGCCCGCGATTACGCGCATGCCGGCCTCGGCCGCCACCCGCGCGGTGACCTCGGAGAAAAAGTACATGTCGTTAAAACAGGTGATACCGCCGCGCAGCATCTCCAACGCTGCCAGCCTGGTACCGTCGGCAACGAACTCGGTGTCGACCCAACGCCCCTCCGCGGGCCAGATGTGCTCGTGCAGCCAGGTCATCAGCGGCAGGTCGTCCGCGAGCCCTCGCAGCAGCGTCATCGGCGAATGCGTGTGGGCGTTGATCAGGCCCGGTATGAGTGCGTGGCCGGATAGATCCAGTACGCGTTTGGCCTCGATCTGCGCCTCAGCCTCGGTCCGCGGCAGCAGCGCCGCGATGCGCCCGTGCTCGACAGCGATGCTGTGCTGGGCGAGGGTGCTGTCGGCGGCATCGACCGGGAGTATCCAGTCGGCGTGAATCAGGAGTTCTGCTTGCATGGGCGTCGTCTCGGTCCTGCGCAGGTCAGATTGAGTTGCTCGAAGGGGATGGTTACGCGAACAAGCTAGGCATCCTAGGCACTGCTGTCAATCTGTGTTGAGTGGCATCTGTGCTAAATCCCTCTTTGCTGAGTCCGCCAGTGCTGAATCTCGTCCATGGCAGCGCCGACGAACGCGCTCCATGCCCGCTTGGGGCCGGATGCGCTGACAAGGGGTCAATAGATCCGGACACTGCCACTTGAGCCCGGCCGCGGAAAGGCGAAGAATATCGGTACAAGGCAAACTCAAGTAGACTCAGGCCGTTGAAGGCCCCGAATCCGATAAGGCTCCGATCTATGGAAACCCCCGCGACTCTCGATATTCATCCGGACAATGCCGTGGTCTGGAGTGACCAGAAGCTCTACCTGCTTGACCAGCGCGTGCTGCCGCTGGAGACCCGCTTTGTGGTCTGCGATTCGGCCGCCGCGACGGCTAAGGCCATCAGGGACATGGTGGTGCGCGGTGCCCCGGCCATCGGTATCACTGCCGCATACGGCATCGTACTGGCTGCCCGCGACCGCTTCCAGGCGGATACCGCGGGCTGGCGCGACGGTCTGGCCGAGGATCTCGACCTGCTCGCCGCCGCACGACCCACCGCGGTGAATCTGTTCTGGGCCTTAAAACGCATGCGCCGCTTGATCGCCAAGCTGGATCAGCTCGACCCGGTGCCAGCGCTGCTGGCCGAGGCCGAGCGCATCCATGTTGAAGACGCGGCGGCCAATCGGGCCATGGGCGATCTCGGCGCCGCGTTGATCGAGACCCCCACCGAGATCATCACCCATTGCAACGCTGGCGCGCTGGCCACCGGCGGCTATGGCACCGCGCTCGGCGTCGTGCGCAGCGCTCATGCCGCGGGTAAAATCCGCCGCGTCTATGCCGACGAGACCCGCCCCTGGCTGCAGGGCACGCGGCTGACCGCCTGGGAACTGCAACAGTCCGGCATCCCGGTCAGGGTACAGGCGGACAACGTTGCGGCCAGCCTGATGGCCCGAGGCACGATCGGTTGGGTCATCGTCGGGTCCGACCGCATCGCGGCCAACGGCGACGTCTGCAATAAGATCGGCACCTACGCCTTAGCGGTTCTCGCCCGACATCACGGCGTGCGTTTCATGGTCGCCGCGCCGACCTCGACCATCGACATGAGCATCGCCGACGGCGCCGACATCCCGATCGAAGAACGCGCCGCCGAGGAGGTGCTCTGTTGCGGCGGCGCCCGCATTGGCGCCGAAGGGGTCGATGCCCACAATCCGGTATTTGATGTCACCCCCGCGGCGCTGGTTGACTGCATCGTCACCGAGCGCGGCGTGGTCGAGCAGCCGAATGCCGAGAAGCTGCGTGCCCTGATGGAGACCTGCGTGGCCTGATGGAGTTCTGGATTGAGATCTGCGTGCCGTGATGGACCTCTGCTTGCAGGAGATCTGCCTGAAGGACATCTGCCTGAAGGATATCTGACGGCGCACTAATGGTATCCCGATGGTCTACATCAGGCTGATGCGATTCCCGTCGTAAGTCTTGCTTAGCGGGTCTTAACCTGAGCTTACGACGTGGCGACAATTGCCGAGTTCAAGCTTGGCCGCGCTGGCTTTATTGAAAAAAGCCGGCCATCAAACCCTGTTTCCGGCTTCGCGACACTGCCGTGTAAGCCTGTGGCATGCTAGACTCTTAAGTCCACTTTGTTAGTTCGCCCGGCAGCCTATTTCAGCGCCTGCCGGCGGCCTGGCATGCCGCCACAGTAGTTGCCTCCTAGTCCGAACCATGGCCGATTTCGCGAAAGAAGTCCTGTCCGTCAATCTCGAAGACGAGATGCGCCAGTCGTATCTCGACTATGCCATGAGTGTCATCGTCGGGCGTGCGCTGCCGGATGTGCGCGATGGGCTCAAGCCAGTGCATCGCCGCGTGCTGTTTGCGATGAACGAGTTGGGCAACGATTGGAACAAGCCCTACAAGAAATCGGCGCGCATCGTCGGCGATGTCATCGGTAAGTACCATCCCCACGGCGACACCGCGGTTTACGACACCATGGTGCGCATGGCACAGCCGTTCTCCATGCGCTACATGCTGATCGACGGGCAGGGCAACTTTGGTTCGGTGGACGGCGACTCACCGGCGGCGATGCGCTATACCGAAGTGCGCATGGCGCGTATTGCGCACAGCCTGCTGGACGATCTGGACAAAGAAACCGTCGACTTCACGCCGAATTACGACGAGTCCGAACATGAGCCGACGGTATTGCCGGCGCGCTTTCCGAACCTGCTGGTCAACGGCTCCGCCGGTATCGCCGTTGGCATGGCCACCAATATCCCGCCGCACAATCTGGGTGAGATCATTGATGCCTGTCTGGCGATCATCGACAACCCGCTGGTGGACATCGAGCGACTGATGGAGCTGGTGCCTGGACCGGACCTCCCGACCGCGGCCATCATCAACGGCGTGCGCGGCATCCGCGAGGCCTATCGGACCGGTCGCGGTCGCATTCAGATGCGCGCGCGCACCCACATCGAGACCGAGAAACGCAGCGGCCGCGAGGCCATCATCGTCGATGAGCTGCCGTACCAGGTCAACAAGGCCCGCTTGCTTGAAAAGATGGCCGAGCTGGTCAAGGAAAAGAAGCTCGAAGGCATCGCCGAGTTGCGCGACGAGTCCGACAAGGACGGCATGCGCATGGTCATTGAGATCAAGCGCGACTACTATCCGGACGTGGTACTGAACAATCTGTATCAGCATACGCAGATGCAAAACGTGTTCGGTATCAACATGGTCGCGCTGGTGGACGGCCAGCCGCGCACGCTCAATCTCAAACAGATGCTGGAGTATTTCCTCCGGCATCGCCGAGACGTGGTCACGCGGCGCACCCTCTATGAACTGCGCAAGGCACGCGAGCGCGCCCATCTGCTGGAAGGCTATACCGTCGCGCTGGCCAACATCGACGAGGTGATTGAGCTCATCAAGGCCTCCGCCAGCCCGGCCGAGGCCCGCGAAGGCCTGATGGCGCGAACCTGGGCGGCCGGTGCCCTGTCCGGCATGCTTGAACGCTCGGGCGCGGCGGAGACCCGACCGGATGACCTCGCGGCCGGCTTCGGCATGATCAAAGGGGGCGACGACGACGGTCGCTATCGCCTCAGCGAGCGTCAAGCGCGCGCCATCCTCGATCTGCAACTCCAGCGTCTGACCGGCCTGGAGCAAGAGAAGATCGTCAAGGAATTCGAAGAGATACTGAACAAGATTTCGGATCTGCTCGACATCCTCCGCAACCCGGATCGGCTGATGCAGGTGATCCGCGACGAACTCACCGCGATCCGCGAGCAGTATGCGGACGCACGCCGCACCGAGATCCTGCTCGACCACAGCGACCTCACCCTGTTAGACCTGATCGCACCCGAAGACGTGGTGGTGACCATGTCCCATGCCGGCTACGTCAAGGCGCAGCCGCTGTCGGAGTATCAGGCCCAGCGCCGCGGCGGCAAGGGCCGCAGCGCGGCCAGCACCAAGGACGAGGATTTCATCGACCGGCTGTTCGTCGCCAACTCCCACGACACCGTGCTGTGCTTCTCCAGCCAGGGCAAGGTCTATTGGCTAAAGGTCTACGAATTGCCCCAAGCCGGCTACAACGCCCGCGGCAGGCCCATTGTCAATCTGCTGCCATTGGAGCCGGGCGAGCGCATCAACGCGACCCTGCCGGTGCCAGAGTACGAGGAGAGCAGCTTCGTGTTCATGGCCACCAGCAAAGGAACGGTGAAAAAGACGCCGCTATCGGATTTCTCCCGACCGCTGGCGCGCGGCATCATTGCCATTGATCTGCACGAGGACGAGCGCCTCATCGGCGTCGCCGTCAGCGACGGGCGGCAGGACATGATGCTGTTCACGTCCGGCGGCAAGGCGGTGCGCTTCAACGAATCCGAGGTGCGTTCCATGGGCCGCACCGCCCACGGCGTGCGCGGTATCCGGCTCGGTGAGGGCCAGCGCGTCATCTCGCTGCTGGTAGCCGAGCCCGGTACGGTGCTAACGCTGGCCGCCAACGGCTATGGCAAGCGCACGCCGGTGGAGGAATTCCCGACCAAGGGGCGCGGCACCATGGGAGTCATCTCCATGCGTGTCAGCGAGCGCAACGGCGACCAGGTGGGCGCGGTGCTGGTGCGTCCCGGCGACGAGATCATGCTGATCACCGAGGCCGGTACGCTTGTGCGCACCGGGGTCGACGGCATCTCGGTGCTAAGTCGCAACACCCAAGGCGTGAGGCTGATTAATCTCGGTGAGGGGCAGCGTTTGGCCGGCATTGAACGCGTTGTTGCCCTCAACGGCGATGCCGATGAAGACGCCGATCATGATTTGGCATCCGATTTGGGTCCCGACTTGGGCCCGAATGCGGGCTCAGACGCGCCGGGCGATGTGGCAGCGGATGACGGCGGCGGCAGCGATCTGCCAGACGCCGGTCCCGATGCCGATCCCGATGCCGAAGCACCCGACGACAAGGCCTGATCGCGCAAGCGACGGGCGAGATCAGCCGCCGCCTGCGTCGGCCGAGGCCGATTTTTCCACTGATGTTTTGAGTCAATTGAACAACCACATACGTCAAGAGACGGAGTAGAGAAGATGTCTCGACCTTACAACTTTAGTGCCGGTCCGGCGATGCTGCCCGAGTCGGTCCTGCGCCGTGCCGAGGAAGAGCTGTTGGACTGGCACGGCAGCGGCATGTGCGTCGCCGAGATGAGTCATCGCGGCAAGGAGTTCATGTCCATCGCCGAGCAGGCCGAGGCGGATTTGCGTGAATTGCTCGCGGTGCCGGACGGCTACAAGGTGTTGTTCCTGCAGGGTGGGGCCTCGAGCCAGTTCGCGATGGTGCCGATGAATCTGCTGCGTGGAGGTGCCGGGGCGGATTATCTAAACACCGGCAGTTGGTCCAAGAAGGCCATCGCCGAGGCACGCAAGTTCTGCGACGTGAATATCGCCGCAACCACGCAAGACGAGCAGTTTAGCCGCGCCCCGGCACAGGGCGAGCTTGGGCTATCGGCCAATGCCGCCTATTTGCATTACACGCCCAACGAGACCATCGAGGGCGTTGAGTTTCCCTACGTGCCGCAGAGCGCGGCACCGCTGGTGGCAGACATGTCCTCCACCCTCCTCTCGCGCCCCATCGATGTGTCGCGCTTCGGGCTGATCTATGCCGGTGCGCAAAAGAACATTGGACCGGCCGGGCTTACCATCGTCATTGTCCGCGAGGAATTGATCGGCCAGCCGCGCAACGGCACGCCGGCGATGTTTGACTACAAGCTGCACGCCGACGCTGACTCCATGTACAACACACCGCCCACCTATGCCTGGTACCTGGCTGGCCTGGTATTCCAATGGCTTAAGGACCTCGGCGGCCTGGCCCGCATGGGCGAGATCAACCAGCGCAAGGCAGCCAAGCTCTACGCGGCCATCGACGGCTCCGACTTCTACGCCAACCCGGTGGAGCCAGCATCGCGCTCCTGGATGAACCTACCCTTCACACTGGCCAATGCCGACCTCGACGCCGACTTCCTGGCTGGCGCCAAGGCCGCCGGATTGCTCACGCTCAAGGGCCATCGTTCGGTCGGTGGCATGCGCGCCAGCATCTACAACGCGATGCCGGAGGCCGGCGTCGATGCGTTGATTGACTACATGGCAGAGTTCGAGCGCACCAAGGCATAAATCGCGCACGAGTGGGCATTACAAGCGTACAAGTGGCGGGGCGCGGAGTTCATCGTTGCGTCTTCCTCAATCTTCGCCCCTCGTGACTCGCAACTGGATTTTCTCAATGTTCAAGATTCAAACCCTAAATAACATCTCCGTTGCCGGCTTGAATCGGCTGCCGCGAGAGTCCTACGAGGTCGCATCTGAGCTCTCGCACCCGGATGCCATCCTGGTGCGTTCGGCAAAGATGCACGACATGGAACTCCCGGAAACCGTCAAGGCCATCGGCCGCGCTGGCGCCGGTGTCAATAACATCCCGGTGCCGCGGATGAGCGCGCGTGGTATCGCGGTATTCAATGCGCCGGGTGCCAACGCCAACGCGGTCAAGGAACTGGTCATCGCCGGTATGTTACTTGCCGCACGCAACATCGCCCAAGGATGGCAATTCGCACGCGGACTCCAGGGTGAAGATGCGGCCATCAGCAAGGCGGTGGAGACCGGCAAGAAGCAATTCGTCGGTTTCGAACTCCCGGGGCGCACCCTCGGCGTCATTGGTCTCGGAGCCATCGGCGTGCTGGTGGCCAATGCGGCCCGCGCGCTGGGCATGAAGGTCATCGGCTACGACCCCAGCATCACGGTGCGCAGCGCCTGGAAGCTGGAGGCGGATGTCGAGGCGGCGCTGTCCGTCGACGATCTGGTCTCGCGCTCTGACTTCATCACCTTTCACGTGCCACTGACCGAGCACACCCGGCACATGATCAATGCCGAGCGCATCCAGAGCATGAACGACGGCGCGGTACTGCTCAACTTCTCGCGCGACGGCATCATCGACGACGACGCCGCCGTGACGGCGCTCGACGCCGGTAAGCTATACGCTTATGTTTGCGATTTCCCAAGCAACCTGCTGAAAGACCACCCGCGCGCGGTCACGCTGCCTCATCTGGGAGCCTCCACGAGCGAGGCCGAGGACAATTGCGCGGTCATGGTGGCGGAGCAGGTGCGCGCTTACCTTGAGGACGGCAACGTGACAAACTCGGTCAATTTCCCGGACATTTACCTGCCGCGCAACGGCGCTCACCGGATGGCGGTGGTCAACAGCAACGTACCGAACATGCTGGGGCAGATCTCCACCGATCTAGCGGAGGCGGGGCTCAATATCGTCGATATGCTGAACCGTTCCCGCGGCGAACTCGCGGTGACCCTGATCGATATCGACCAGCCCTGCCCGGAGGGCACGGCGCAGCGCATCGCGGAGATTGATGGCGTACTCTCGGTGCGCTGTCTTGGTGTCGAGGGCGGGTCTTGACGCCAGCGTCGAGACAGGCCGAGCAACGGTCCGCCAGGTGCGACCGGGGAACGGATCGGCGACCGGATCAGCTAACCGGCCGGCGCCCTGACCAGCGACTTGATTGGTAAATTGGCCGAAAACCGGCGCTGACAGAGGGGAGACCGCAGCGATGAGCGAAGACGAACGCCTGAAGCAGGTCCGCGACCGGATCGACGCAATCGACGCCGACCTGCTGCGCCTGATCTCCGAGCGTGCTGGCTGCGCCCAGGCGGTCGCGAAGATTAAGGACGAGCGCCATCCCGGCGGTCGGCATTACTATCGCCCCGAGCGCGAGGCCGAGATTCTGCGCCGCGTCAAGGAGCAAAATCCCGGACCGCTCGACGACGAAGAAGCGGCGCGCCTGTTCCGCGAGATCATGTCGGCCTGCTTGGCGCTTGAAAAGCCGCTGTCGGTCGGCTATCTCGGCCCCGCGGGCACATTTACCCAGGCCGCCGCGCTGAAACACTTCGGCCATTCTGTACAGACGCAGCCCTTTGGCACCATCGGCGACATCTTTCGCGAGGTAGAAGCGGGGTCCTGCCACTTCGGCGTGGTACCGGTCGAGAACTCGACCGAGGGCGTGGTCAGCCACACGCTCGACATGTTTATTCGCTCGCCCCTGCGCATCGTGGGCGAGGTGACATTGCGTATCCAACACCACCTGATGAGCCGCGCAACCGAGATCGGCGCCGTGCGTCGGGTCTATTCCCATCAGCAATCCCTGGCGCAGTGCCGCGGCTGGCTCGATCGCTATCTGCCCAACGCCGAGCGCCTGGCGGTGGGCAGCAATGCCGAGGCCGCCAAGCTGGCATCGCGCAACGGCGACAGTGCCGCGGTGGCGGGAGAGGCCGCGGCTGATCTCTACGAGGTGCGTATCCTGGCGCGGCGCATCGAAGACGAGCCCGGCAACACCACGCGTTTTCTGGTTATCGGTCCCGAGGACGCGCCGCCTAGCGGTCGTGACAAGACCAGCATGCTGCTGTCTTGCAGCAACCAGTCCGGCGGTCTGCATCGGCTGCTAACGCCGTTGGCGGAGCAGGGGATCAGCATGACCCGCATCGAATCGCGGCCTTCGCGCCAGGGCGTTTGGGACTATGTCTTTTTTGTCGACATCTGCGGGCACCGTGCCGAGCCCCGGATTGGCTCCGCGCTGGACGACCTAAAGCAGGCCGCCAAACTATATAAAGTGTTAGGGTCTTACCCTGAAGCGGTATTGTGAATGAGCGGCGAACTGCCAATTTTTCGCAAGGCGATACCTCAAACCGACGAGAGCGGGGCGCCCTGCTGTTTGGCCCGCGGGTTGCGTCAAGCGGGCCAAGCTCGTCGTCGCCAAAATACATGACCTATCCGCAAGCATTTGGCGCCGTGAAACAATCGAGAGGAAATCACTGATGGCGTCTGAGAATCCCTTTCTGCAACATGCCGCGCCGCAGATCGCCGGCCTGACGCCCTATGTGCCTGGTAAGCCGGTGTCGGAGTTGGAGCGCGAGTTCGGCATCACTGACTCAGTCAAGCTCGCCTCCAACGAGAATCCGCTGGGCTGCGGTGACTTGGCGCGGGCTGCCTTCCAGGCCTGCGCGGAGGAACTCGGCCGCTACCCGGACGGCGGAGCCTTCGCGCTGAGAGGAGCCATCGCCGAGCACCACGGCCTCGATGCCGCTCAGGTCACCGTGGGCAACGGCTCCAACGACGTGCTCGACCTGATCGCCCGCACCTTCTTGTATCCGGGCCGTGAATCCGTGTTCTCGGAGCACGCCTTTGCAGTTTATGCGATCTCCACCCAGGCCGTGGGCGCCACTCCGAGAATCGCCGACGCCAAAGACTTCGGCCACGACCTCGACGCGCTGGCGGCGCTGGTCAACGAGCGAACCTCGGTGGTCTGGATTGCAAACCCAAACAATCCAACTGGCACCTGGCTGGCAACGACACCACTGCGCGACTTCGTCGCATCACTGCCAGCCGGCTGCATCTGCGTGATCGACGAGGCCTATTTCGAGTACGTCTGCGAACCGGACTATCCGGATACCAGCGCCTGGCTTGCTGAGTTCCCAAACCTGATCGTCACCCGGACCTTCGCCAAGGTGCACGGTCTTGCGGCGCTGCGCGTCGGCTACGGGCTGAGTCATAGACAGGTTGCCGAACTCATGAATCGGATTCGACAGCCTTTCAACGTCAATGCGCCGGCCCAGAGCGCGGCCATCGCGGCACTCAGCGATCAGACCCATGTGCGGCGATCGGCCTCACATAATCGCACCGAGATGGCGCAGCTGACCGCCGGGCTCGACGCGCTGGGGCTTTCCTGGATTCCGTCCGTCTGTAACTTCGTTACCGTCGACCTCGGCCGGCCGGCGGCGCTGATCAATCAGGCGTTGCTGCGTGAGGGCGTCATCTGTCGGCCGGTCGACAACTACGGTCTGCCCAATCACTTGCGGCTCAGCCTGGGTCTGGCGCACGAAAACGCGCGCCTGCTCGACAGCCTAGGACGGGTGCTCGGCGCATGATCGAGCGGCTCGCCATCATCGGGGTCGGTCTCATCGGCGGTTCGCTGGCGCGGGCATTGCGGGCGGTCGGTATGGTTGGCGAGGTGATTGGCTGCGGGCGCACTGCCGAAAACCTGCGGTTGGCGTTCGATCTCGGCGTCATCGACGGCTGCACCCAGGACCCCGCGGCGGCGGTCAAGCATGCCGATATGGTGCTGTTGGCCGTTCCCTTGGGCGCAATGCGGAGCACGTTCCAACAGATCGGCGATACGCTTTCCGCGGACGCCGTGGTGACCGACGTTGGCAGCGTTAAGGGCAGCGTAGTGGCCGACGCCGCCGCGGTGTTCGGCCAGGTACCGCCTTGGCTGGTGCCCGGGCATCCCATCGCTGGCACCGAGCGCAGCGGCGTCGCCGCATCCTTCCCGGAGCTTTACCAAAACCGTCGCGTCATCCTGACGCCGCTGCCGCGGACCGACTCGGGCGCCGTCGTAAAGGTACGCGCCATGTGGCAGGCGACCGGTGCCGAGGTCACCGAAATGGATGTGGCTCATCATGATCAGGTGCTCGCCGCAACCAGTCACCTGCCGCACATGCTCGCCTTCGGGCTGGTTGACAGCCTGGCGCGGATGCAGGACAACAACGAAATCTTTCGCTATGCCGCCGGCGGTTTTCGGGACTTCACCCGCATCGCCTCGTCAAATCCGGTTATGTGGCGGGATATCTGCATTGCCAACTCGGACGCGCTGAGCACGATGCTCGGCCGCTTCGGTGCGGAGGTGGCCCATCTGGCCGAGGCCATCCGACACCGCGACGGGGATCAGTTGTTAGAGGTCTTCACAAGCGCAAAGTCGGCGCGTGATCACTTTGTCGATGGCATCGACACACAAGCATCCGACCCGCCTAGGTGATAACCCCAAAAGAGCCTGAACAAGTATCGACGAGTCTGCTCGTTTCTGCCGGGCAAGGTTATTCCAAGTCAGGAGACCCAGCCATCCGCTCAGATTCAGGCTCCGCGCAAATACCCCAAGGACTCTTGATCAAAGGCGCGCGCGGACAAACCGAGCCGCTCAAACCCATCGTCCGTGCAGGTGTTACCGCCCAGCAGCATCACCAGTTGGTCTCGCGTCACTGGGAACCATTGAAAGCGGCCCAACAGGCCCGCCACCGGCGCGATGAACATGGCCGGGGCCGGCAGCATCAGTTTTTTTTTGCCGGTCGCGGCAGCGATCGCCTCAAGGATCTGTTTCCAGCTAAAGGCCCGTGGGCCGCACAGCTCAAGAGTCTGAGCGATGCTCCGTGGCTGCCCCAGCGCGGCGGCGAAGGCGGCGGCCACGTCCTCGACATGCACGGGCGCTAACTCGAAGCTGCCAGCGTTGAGCGGAAGCAGTCCCTCGTAAAACAGCGGAGCCGGAATCGGGCTGTCGATCAGTTCGGCCTTGAGCTGGCTGCAAAACTCCATCCGCCCGCACGGATCGCCAAAGATCACCGACGGTCGAAAGATGGTCCAGTCGAGGCCGGACGCCATCAGTGCCTCCTCGGCTTGAAGCTTGCTTGTCTGGTATGGGGTCGCGGCCGCATTGATTCCGTTTGCGCTCATCAATAGAAAGCGTTGCACCTCGAGCTCTTGGGCCACCGCGATCGCCCGCTCTGCACCACGGCGCTGCAGCGCATCGAAGCTGACGCCAGCCTTAGGGTCTTCCCGCAGGATGCCGACCAGGTAAACGGCGGCGTCGCAGCCGGTGAGGCAGGTACGTACCGACGCATCGTCGCCCACATCACCAGCGATGGCCTCGACTGATTCATGTGCCGCTACCTTATGCTCGCTGCCACTGCGAACGAGCAGGCGCACCTGGTGACCGTCTGCACAGAGTTTGTCTACCAGATAGGTACCGACAAATCCGGTGCCGCCGATAATGCCGATTTTCATAATGGATAACCTCGATTGTTGCAACCTGTGTGGCGACTGCCGCTAGCTGGACCGCAGGAAGGGCTTGCTCACCACTAAAACGCTGAGATGTCCTTTAAGCTGAGGGAAAAGACCGGGAATTCCAGCCTGATAGGCTGGATATTCTATCCGTGGTCCGAGCCTGGCTGACGGCCAAGTCTCGAATCCGCGGCAAACAGCATCGGCACGACATGATCAGCGGAGACATTGCTGTCCATCCATCATTTCATTTTCGATGCAACTTGTACAGATTTTGTTCGCCTTCATTTTGGTTCCTTCAACCTGATCTTAGTAGCAGAACTCACCAGAGGCTATCAAAATGTCGAAACACTACCTTGTCATTGGCGCCAGCTCAGGCATCGGCGCTGAAATCCTCCGAAGCCTGTCCGAGCGAGGCTCCGAGATCACCCATCTTTCCCGCAACCCCGAGCAGGCCCCGGACTTGCCAACGGCACGCGGATTGCACTGGGACGCAAGCGCGGACGACTTCCCCGTGGCTGAGGTGCCGGAACGGCTTGATGGACTCGTCTACTGTCCGGGCAGCATCCGGCTGCGGCCATTCGACCGCCTGAGGACGGCGGAGTTTACGGAGGACCTGGAGCTGAACCTGCTCGGAGCAGTGCGCGCCATACAGGGGGCCCTCAAACCGCTAAAGCAAAGCGGGCATGCATCCATCGTGCTATTTAGCACCGTTGCGGTGCAGACAGGCATGCCCTACCACGCATCTGTGGCAGCGGCCAAGGGCGCGGTGGAAGGGCTGACGCGATCTCTCGCCGCGGAACTGGCACCGACGGTGCGCGTCAACGCCATCGCGCCGACCATCACCGATACCCGGCTAGCGGAACGTCTGCTCAGCTCAGATGAGAAGCGCGCGGCAGCCGCCGAGCGCCATCCGCTAAAGCGCATCGGCGACGCGCAGGAAATGGCTCGCACCGCGGTCTGGTTATTGGAGGACGCGCCCTCGGTCACCGGACAGATCATCGCCGTCGACGCTGGGCTATCGCGTGTGAGGCTGTTGTAGAGCAAGCAAGGCCTTATCCAATATCAACGACTTGTAATCGGCGCTGTTTAGGCCCTTACCCAGTGTGTGTTCTCCAATACTGGCTGGGTAAGCCGCAAAAAACTACCCGACAGACAGTCCATCGCGATACCATCACGGCGCACTCAGCAAACGTCAGGAGACTCAACGATGCTCAAAACGCAAACTATGATTGGCGCTGCCGCGGTCGTGACCATGTTAGCAGGCGCGCAGGTGGCCTCGGCTGCCTCTACGCTCGAAACTGTGAAGGAGCGCGGCTTCCTTCAGTGCGGCGTCAACACCGGGCTGCCCGGTTTCTCCAATGCCGATGAGAAAGGTAACTGGACCGGCATCGACGTGGATATCTGCCGTGCCATCGCCGCGGCCGTGTTCGGTGAAGCCAGCAAGGTCAGATACACGCCGCTGACCGCGAAAGAACGACTGACGGCGGTCCAGTCTGGCGAGGTCGACGTGCTCTCGCGTAATACGACCTGGACCCTGACGCGCGACACCTCCCTGGGAGTGGACTTCACCGGCATCACCTATTACGACGGGCAAGGCTTCATGGTCTCCAAAGGGCTTGGCGTCAAATCCGCGCTGGAACTCGACGGGGCCGCGGTCTGCATCCTTGCCGGCACCACCACGGAACTGAATCTGGCGGATTACTTCCGCACCCACGGCATGCAATACGAGCCGGTGGTATTCGACACCGCGGATCAGACGGCGCGTGGCTTCGAGGCCGGACGCTGTGACGTACTGACCAGCGACCAGTCGCAACTCTACGGCCTACGCATCAAGCTCGCCGAGCCGGACAAGGCCGTGGTGCTCCCGGATGTAATCTCCAAGGAGCCGCTTGGGCCGGTGGTCCGCCAGGGTGACGACGATTGGTTCAACATCGTGCGCTGGACCCTGTTCGCGCTGGTCAACGCCGAGGAGTTGGGCGTGAACTCCAGCAATGTCGACGAGATGAAGTCCAGCACCAACCCGGAAATTCAGCGCTTATTGAAACAGGAAGGCAGCGAGGATTCGGGCCTGGGACTCGCCAACGATTGGATCTATCAAATTGTGAAACAGGTGGGTAACTATGGCGAGGTCTTTGAGCGCAATGTCGGACAGGAGTCGCCGCTCAAGATCGAGCGCGGCTTGAACGCCCTATGGAAAAACGGCGGCTTGCAGTACGCACCACCGGTTCGCTGATGCACGGCGCTCGGGTTGTGCCGCGATAATCCGGCCCTGCCGCACCAATGCGATGACGAACGAGCACGACGCGCAAAGCACGCCGCCGCGATGGACCGGATGGAACGACCCACGCCTGCGGGCGCTGCTGTTTCAGGTGGTGTTTCTGGTCGCGGTGCTGGCACTGCTCGGCTTTATCGTGCACAACACGCTGACCAATCTGGAAAGCCGCGGCATCAATACCGGCTTTGGCTTCTTGTCCAACGAATCCGGCTTCGGCATCATCCAGACCCTGGTCGAGTATTCCGAAACCTCAAGCTTCGGCCGCACCTTCGTGGTGGGTCTCCTCAACACGCTGCTCGTGTCGCTGCTTGGTATCGGGCTCGCGACCTTGCTCGGCTTCGCAATCGGCGTCGCGCGCCTGTCGCACAACTGGCTGGTGTCGCGCCTGGCCGCGGTCTATATCGAGGTCTTCCGCAACGTTCCGTTGCTGCTGCAAATCTTTTTCTGGTATTTCGCCGTCCTGCGCGCCCTGCCGCACCCGCGCAACAGCTTGGCACTGGGCGAGGCGGTCTTTCTAAACCTGCGCGGACTCTATGTCCCCAGGCCTCTGTTCGAACCCGGCTTCGGCTGGGTGCTCGCGGCCTTGGCCCTAGCCGTCGCTTGCGCGCTATTGCTCGCCGCCTGGGCAGGGCGTCGGCGCCTGCTCAGCGGCCAACACTTTGCGAGCGGCTGGGCCGGCCTCGGGCTGATCCTACTCTTACCGGGGCTTGCCTTCTTGTTTGCCGGCGCGCCGCTGGGCTGGGAGTTGCCGGCCCTACGCGGCTTCAACTTTAGCGGCGGCATTACGGTCATCCCGGAACTCGCGGCCCTATTGATGGCACTGACGATCTACACCGCGGCCTTCATTGCCGAGATCGTGCGCGCCGGCATGCTGGCCGTACCAAAGGGCCAGACCGAGGCCGCCGCGGCCCTGGGCCTGAAGCGGATGCAGGTCCTTCGACTGGTGATCATCCCGCAAGCCCTGCGCGTAATCATCCCGCCGCTGACCAGCCAATACCTGAATCTGCTCAAGAACTCGTCGCTGGCCACGGCCATCGGCTACCCGGACCTGGTCAACGTCTTCGCTGGCACCACGCTGAACCAGACCGGCCAGGCGGTGGAGGTGATCGCGATGACCATGGCCGTCTATTTGAGCATCAGCCTCGCGATCTCGCTGTTGATGAACTGGTACAACGCGCACATCGCGCTGACCGAGCGCTGACCGGGAGCCGAGACCCAATCGCCGGTTGTCGTTGATGCGACGACGACGTAATCTTTGTACGCTGGGCGACCGCCCATCGCCGACGGTCGACATCCGTCATCGAACACAGTTAAACGGGGCCGACCATCGCACAAGGCGGCGGCCAGCCAGGGAGCGAACGCAATGAACGAGACACTGAAACGCATCAGGGCCCGCGTCGACAAAGCGGTCGAGACGCGGATGACCGAGGCGGAAAAGCAAGCCAGCATCGCGAAGCAGCGAGCGGCGGCCGCGGTGCCGTTGTTCGAGGCATTTAAAGATGTGCGCAACCAGTTGGTCAAGGTGAGCGTGCTGCAGCGCATCTGGCCCGAAGACTTTCACGACAAAGACGATCACGCGGCGGTGCTCTTGTCCGAGGTCCTCGGGGACAGGCGCACGCCCTATGGGTTGAGGCTGCATATCCCAGGCGGCTTCAGGCGCTTTGAGGTCGAGGTACTCGCGGACGGCAGCCTCAACTATGTCGCGGTCCGCGAGAGCCTCGGTGGACGCCCGCACATCGCCAACTACACCAACCCCGAGCCATGGCTGGACAGCTTCTATATCACCATGGGCTCGCTGCTAGAACTCTGATGGTCAGGCCATGATCATCACCGCTGCCGGGTAAGCCGGCAGACGGTCCGGCAAGGCAAGCTCCCCATTCGTCTTTGCCCGCGGCTGACCTGGCACGAAACCCCTATGTCCATGATTCACTGGCTACACCGAAACCTGTTCTCCTCGGCGCTGAACACGGCGCTAACGCTCGCTTCGGTCTATCTTCTCTGGCTGTCGCTGCCACCGCTGATCCAATGGGGACTGCTGGATGCGGACTGGCTCGGCAGCAGCCGCGACGACTGCACCAGCGGCGGCGCCTGCTGGGTCTTCATCGGCACGCGGCTGAATCAATTCATGTACGGCTTCTACCCAGAGGCGCAGCAGTGGCGGGTGAACCTCGGGTTCGGGCTGCTCGCGGTGCTGATGGCACCGCTGTTTTTGGCGCGCTTTCGCCACAAGTGGCCGCTTGGGCTGGCCTTGGTGTTCGGTTATCCAGTGCTGGCCTACCTGCTGTTCTATGGCGGCCTGTTCGGCCTACCTCAGGTTGAGACCTATCAATGGGGCGGGCTGATGCTGACGCTGGTGCTCGCGGTGGTGGGCATGGTGCTGTCGCTGCCGCTGGGTATCCTGCTCGCGCTGGGGCGACGTTCGCAAATGCCGGTGGTGCGGGCCGCCTGCGTGACCTATATCGAACTCTGGCGCGGGGTGCCGCTGATCACGGTGCTGTTCATGGCCTCCGTGATGCTGCCGCTGTTCTTGCCTGAGGGCATTACCCTCGACAAGCTGCTGCGGGCGATGGTCGGCATCGTGCTGTTTCAGTCCGCCTACATGGCGGAGGTGGTGCGTGGCGGCCTGCAGGCGATCCCTAAGGGTCAGTACGAGGCCGCCGAGGCGCTCGGGCTGGGCTATTGGCAGGGGATGGGGCTGATCATCCTACCGCAGGCCCTGAAGCTGGTGATTCCGGGTATCGTCAACACCTTCATCGCCCTGTTCAAAGACACAACATTGGTCTTGATCATCGGCCTGTTCGACCTGCTCGGCATCGTCCAACAGGCGTTTTCCGACCCGAACTGGCTCGGCTATTCGGTCGAGGGCTATCTGTTCGCCGGGCTGATCTACTGGGCCTTCTGCTTCAGCATGTCCCGCTATAGCCAGGCGCTGGAGCGGGACCTCAACCGCGGACAGGATCAATAATTACGAAGCCCAATCGAACAGCGCGCAGAGCACCGGAGAATCAGATGACCAACCCCGCGCGGACCAAGCAGGCGGACAGCCTCCAACCGATGATCGAGATGCACGAGGTGCACAAATGGTTCGGCGAATTTCATGTGCTCAAGGGCATCGATTTAACCGTTCAGCGCGGCGAGCGCATCGTCATCTGCGGCCCGTCCGGTTCCGGCAAGTCGACGCTGATCCGCTGCATCAACCACCTGGAGACCCATCAACAGGGGCGCATTTTGGTCGACGGCGTCGAATTAAATGAGGACATCAAGCACATTGAGCAGGTGCGAAGCGAGGTCGGCATGGTGTTCCAGCAGTTCAATCTGTTCCCGCATCTGACGGTGCTGGAGAACTGCTGCCTGGCGCCGATCTGGGTGCGCCGACAGCCGCGCAGGGAGTCGGAGCGCAAGGCGCGGGAATACCTGGAGCGGGTGCGCATCCCGGAGCAGGCGGACAAGTATCCGGGCCAACTCTCCGGCGGTCAGCAGCAGCGCGTCGCCATCGCCCGCAGCCTCTGCATGAACCCGCGCGTGATGCTGTTCGACGAACCCACCTCGGCACTGGACCCCGAGATGATCAAGGAGGTGCTCGATGTCATGGTAGAACTGGCCCAGGAGGGCATGACCATGCTCTGCGTCACCCACGAGATGGGCTTTGCGCGCACCGTGGCGGACCGGGTCATCTTCATGGATGGCGGTGAGATCGTCGAGCAGGCGCCGCCCGCGACCTTCTTCGACAACCCGCGCCATGAGCGCACGCAGCTGTTCCTCAGCCAAATCCTCTAGGCTTTCACGATGTGCATCGGAGAGTTGTCGGAGATAAAGACTAAGCGCTAGGATTTCGATAATCTGGCGAGGGCTACTTTCAGATGTGCGGATCACTTCGCCCGGAACGTCGATCTGCATTTGCGTTGTTATGCGATCCGTTTTCGTTGGGCCTTGATCTCGCGGATACTATCGCGCCCGCGGGTGAATGCGGCGCTGTTTGCCTTGCCGGTGGCGCAGCCGGGCAGATGCGATCGCCCGCGCCAGTACGGCGCGCGCTTGGGCAATGCCGGGAGATCGGCAGCGCTTCCACGCAGACCCGCTGCCCCAAGGTAGTCAGGAATCATCTGCATTCTTGCATGGCGGCAACCACCATTACTAAGTGTCACCGTAACTTCCGTTAAGTGTCACCGTAATTTCCCTAATTTTTGGAAGTGATGGTTAGCGGATACCAACGATAGCTGCAGTGGCTACAACCATTACCCAAAAAAGAACGAAGCCATAAAACAGCCTAGGTAGTCACCTGAAGGCGCACTGGCGCGATGACGCCTTCTGGCGCTTGGCCGATCGCGGCTATGCGCGCTTCCTTGAGGCGTTTGCCTGGGTCTTGCCGTATCGGGAGGTTCTGCCCGAGTGGACGCAGACGATCGCCGTGTCTAAGACCGTGCAAACTTACAATTCTCCGCCTGGACCGCACTTATCTTTCAACGAGCTCAACCCTTCTGTTTTTGCCTCGGCCAGCATCGCTTTCATTCGAGAACGTCGGCACTAGCGGTCCAACACCATGCGGCTCCAATCGGTCGGTTGCAATACCGTAGTCCTTTTTTAGGGCATCGACGACGGCCATTGCCCGATCAGAAGAGAGTTTTTTGTTGTAAGCAAATGTTCCCTTTGAGTCAGTGTGGCCGACCACATAAAAACGCTTATCGGGATTGGAGCTGAGGTATCCGGCGATCGCTTCAAGCGCTGCCTTTGACTGAGGCTGAAGCGTGGCTTTGTCAAAGTCGAACACGATACCCTCGAGCACGACTCGTCCATATTCTTCCATATCAGAACCTAAAGCCTCGGCATCGACGACCACAAGCCCTGTCTCGGCGGCGTCGACCTCAACAATATCTACCAAAGTACCGATATAGTTCTTCGAGTGCTGCTCGACATAAACAACGACATATGCGATACCCGCCGCGCGTTCTCTTTTCGCGACGATGGCACCCGCCCCACCCGACGAAGATGTGCCCGAAAACATCGTCCCCACTGCTCCAGGCTTGTTTGTCGGATTGGCGGCAAATGTTACTTCCATCCATTGCCGAGAGCCGACGGCCACTCCTTTCCGATTTACCGACATTCCCTCACCGAGAATCTCGAAACCCTCTGCCTTCAGCGCGTCCAGATAATTTTTGTAGATCTCGGAATACGTTCGGTCTTCACCCTCGTATTTGTAGAATGTGCGGGTGACCCGACCTTCTGTCTCGATCCAATCTGAAATCGCCCGGTAACCGGTTACTGGCCCCACGGCCACCTTGTAGGGCTGGTAATTTTCAATGTGCTGCCAGGCGATGACCTGCCCGGGATAACGTTTAATCATTGGATGTTCGGAGGTGCCGTCATTATCTTGTGCCATCACCATAGTTTGGATGAATAACATAAGAAGTGCCGCGATCGTTGCCGGAATATGATTAAACATTTGCGCTTCTCCTGTGAATCGTTAAGTAAATCATGACTGTCGGTCAGTGCGCTCTCCGGCGTAGGGACTCCGGTTACCCGGAGCCCCCGCCACAGACCCGGACGTGCGGTTTTCTCACATCCGGTTCCTCGGTTGTACTCGCTCATCAAGCGAGCGTGGAAGTCATGCCAACACCAATTCCCGTTGCGCGCTGCGGGGCGTGATGATGCGGGGACGAGCGACACCGAGCCGTTTGCAGGCGCGATTGAACGCGTCCCAGGTATAGCTCCGGCGCTTGCCTCCGCGCCTGTTCAGCCACTTGAATGCAGCGAC